>Ga0210059_1010907_pt1 | contig 13973 bp, 14 predicted proteins | sample Ectturendosymbi2_FD_188042 | JGI IMG/M metagenome (GOLD analysis project Ga0210059, IMG submission 188042) | Ecteinascidia turbinata endosymbiont from Florida, USA - Sample 2 (SPAdes) (version 2) | ecosystem: Host-associated > Tunicates > Ascidians > Unclassified | place: Key West, Florida... | reverse complement strand
CACAGCGCGGCAGGTTAACGCAGCGCACTGGTGCGCAACAACACTAACCAATTTACTTCACAAACTGACTAAATAGTACTGGCTGTTCGCCATGTAAAATAAGCAAACAAGAATAAATGGAAACAGGAAGAACAACTAAAAAAATATAGCAGCGGCTTGTCTGTCATTGCTCACATCATCAAACCCCAAGAACGCTTCCTTCACTTCACAAACCACCTCGCTTTTAACCACATAATGACAGATCTGAGCTTTGTTTGTGACATCCGTTGATTCGTCTACTTTTGCAGCAACAAATGGGGCTGCACTTATCTCCTTTATATCATATCTAACCACATCACCTATTGCTGCAATTAAATCGTTCTGAATTATGTTTGAGAAGCCAGAAAACACAGTAGATGTCTCCAGATGTCTAGCTAATCTTTCATCTTTCGCAGCAAGAGTATGTAAAAGTTCCACATAGTTGCCACGATTAGAGGAAATCGAACTCTCATCGTTACTACAAAATGCTAATTGCTGTTTGGCTGGGAAGCAATTTACATTAATGAGGTCTTTCAAAATCTCTCGGTTTTCCCTTACCTTAGCATTGTGAACGTTGATATGTAGTCTCCGCTGTTCGTTCAAAGTCAAAGTATATCATTGCGTTTCCAAATGTTTTTAAAGCAATTTTGGTTTTGAATGTGATTTTTTGACCTGGCATGTCTGCCGAGGCTTCTTGGTAGACTTTTCATGTCACAAAATCCTGTTGTAGTCCACACATTTTCATAGCAAGTTTTCCCAACGCGACTTGTCGGTCACACCAGTGATGCCATATCAGTAGGATAGAATTGCCTAACTATGTCGTAACAACTAACAATGAAACGTTTTCATTAAGGTAGAGATATTGGCTGCCTCCCTTCGCCGCCTTACCACTATAGCTGCATGTCTGACCAGCTACTGATGTGACATAACGCTGCAGCATATTCAGTATATTGTACACAACGTCAAGTAAGTGCCAGTCTATGGAATGCGAGAGTATATAGTTGAAGGAGTACACATATTAAAAGTGTATACAAACATTACACTGTTACTGACATGAAGGTTACAGAGCTGACATAAAGGTAATTGCACAGCAAGCGCTCACCACCACAGTTTGTGACAAACTGCTCAATGCGAAAGCCACCCGGTGAGAGGAGCTCAAGCAGCCGCTGCCTCCCTGCGTGACTTCCCCTAACTTGAAGAAAATATACGCAAATTCAGATGTATTGACCATGAAAATGATTAGAATCATATAATAATTGCACCTTTTCAACATGAAAGGACATATGTTTATTCAATTTGTTATTTTGGACCCCTGATTCGTTTTGCACATTTCATGATTATGGCAGGGGAGGAACTCCCTTTCTTGCCTCCCCTGACGGCCCGTCATTGATTTTATAGCATTCAGATTTTTGAACAACTTTCTTGCCCTGAAAAACAGAGCTGCTCTGAAACTTTTCACTGTGTTGAAATATTTTTTATCTTTCAGCACTATTGAGCAACTTCTGCTTGCCCTGAAAAACAGACTGTGCCCTGAATTCTTTGCATTGAATATATATTTTTAATTTTAATCATTCAGAATTTTGAACAGCTGGCGCTTGCCCTGAAAAACAGAGTTTGCCCTGAAATTTTTCACTGCATTGAAATATTTTTTATCTTTCAGGATTTGTGAGGAACTTGCGCTTGCCCTGAAAACAGAGTTTGTCATGAAAATTTTTCACTGTATTTAATATACTTTTCACATTCAGAATTTTTGAACAACTTTTGCTTGCCCTGAAAAACAGAGTGTGCCCTGAATTCACAGTTGTGAATATGTATTTTTTTCATTCAGAATTTTGAACAATTTGCGCTTGCCCTGAAAAACAGTTTGTCCTGAAATTTTTCACTGTATTTAATATAGCTTTACATTCAGGATTTTTGAGCAACTTGTTCTTGCCCTGAAAAACAGAGTGTGCCCTGAATTCACTGTATCAAATATATATTGTTTTCATTCAGAATTTTGAACAACCTGCGCTTGCCCTGAAAAACAGAATTTACTCTGAAATTTTTCACTATACTGAAATAGTTTTTATCTTTCAGGATTTTTGAGCAACTTGAGCTTGCCCTGAAAACAGAGTTTGCTCTGAATTTTTCAAGCCAGGGGGGCGGCCGCCCCCCCGTCTTGTACGCCACTGAGGAGAGGCATTTATGTTGGCCCCCATACATTTTTCCTTGTCCCCGTAGTGGCTTCCCCACTTTTTTAATTCTAAAATCGCCACTGCTTCGGAGCAGGAGCCACACACATGAAAACCATGAGCTCCAGAGCTGGAGCCATGTTCATGAAAAAAAGAACTCCGGAGCCGAAGCTGTATCATTTTTACGACGGCTCCGCAGCCCTTGGCAGCAAGCAAATTGAAGCAAGCAAATTGAAAATATCTTGCTCTCGAGTTATTGCCGCCAATAAAAGTGTTAGGGTGAAAGGTGGTTGAGGTCAAGGGCGCAACAAGGGGGGCATTTGCCCCCCCCGAAATTTTCGAAAGATTGCATAGCAATTTTGACATTTGCAGAAACTTTCAAATAATAAAGTTGAAATTTTGTATTCCAATCATTTTAAAGAAAAGCCTTACTGTAATTTTTCTTTGTCTTACTTATCTCCTTACAAGATATATTTTGAGATAGACCATCTAATCGAAAATTTCGTAAATGATTGGTATTCAATCACAAATATGCTGGAATTGGGAGATCGTTTAAAATATTGGTAGCCTATTTCTAAGGCATTTTTATCCTTTTGTTCGTGTAACATAGTGAAAATTTTCCGAAATGCAGTGCGTGTACGCTTTGATTTTGTTTCTTGCCATCTTCTGAGGAAGAGAGTTTGCATACACTCATGAAACATCAGCAATAAATACTGAATTGCTATCACACCCAGTGGAGCAAAGTTTGCACCCATTAGAATATGCCTAGTGACAGAAACAGCATCCTCGTATGCAGGGCCGGCGTTAGCAAGTGCAGGGCCCGACTTGACACACTTTTTCGGGGCCCCACTCAGAGGTGTGTAAAAATTTTTTAAGGACTGCATCAAGGAGTAATGATAGATATTGGTGACGATGTTATGAAGGCGAGGCCCGAAAGGGTGACGTCAAGACCTCTCCAGCAGACACTTCAATGGACAGCCGCCGTTGAAAACCGAATAAATCAAAGAATTACAACTTTTTACAAGAGTTTCCTACCTCCTCTCTGGCCAGATAGGCTACCTCCCTGATCAGAAGGGAGGTACGAGTGTAGTACCTGTAGAGAGGAGAGGCATTGAGTGCTGTGCTAGTGGATATCCAGAGCTGAAAAGTTTGCAGTAGTAGCAAAATATTATATTTTTCAAGGCTAGGCATAATAGCCATGGATGACGTAGCTTTTCACCATTTGGTGGTAAACTTAGAAAACTGTGTCATATCACTCTCTTTTCTGGGGAAAACTTCTGTTGTGATTGCAAGCTATCCTGTTTTGGCTAAATAGTCCAGGGTAGTCCCTAAATTCCCACTCATGACACCTGGCTAAGTAGCAGGATCATTTGTTCATCCAAATTTTTATTTTTCTTGCTCGCATGCCTCGACAGATGCACATTCGACGAGGTTCATTCTTTGTCAGAATCAACACTTTCGAAACGACTTGCATCACTTCTCGTAGATAAACTTCCACTTTGATTATCTAGCGTAACATGACCAGGCTGGCTGCATACTGCGTTGTCGCTATCTTGAATATGGTGTGGCATTGAGGTTATACCCTCAGTGGTTAAAATACCTGTCCAATGCACCTGTTATTATGCTTCGGTCTGTTTTTGCCTTAGCTTTAGGCCTCTTTTGGCTGCCACTCAATCTTTCCGGCCTATGTCGTCTCTTGGTCTTTAATTAATTTAATTTAATTTGTTTGTTTATGAGCAGGCACGAACTCCATAGTATGAACACACACACTCTGCAGGACGCAGGTTGATAGAAACAGACAAAACAGAACGTAGTACAGTACAAGGCATTGAAGCCGGCGGAATCACAGGGTTACAGAGACACTGTTAGCAACTGCATTGAAGACAGAACCATAGGGTTACAGCCACATTCTTAACACTACTGTTAGCTAACACGTAACACTTGTTACAGCACTACTGCGGAGTAGGGAGCTAATTCCTAAATTGGTCGAGTCTAGGTAAAATGCGAAAGCATTGTGGCTTGACACGCCATCGATCAAACGGACACTGCAAAGTTCGATCACTCATTCACAGAAGAAAATGCGATTATAGTGTTCAAATAATAGTGACGAATACAAACAATCTGACTGCATCAAAGCACCTAACCATACGTTGTTAGATTTTCTGCATCTTTCGAGAAACAGGTACGTGTATTTTCGTAGCAGAGCCTCAAAGGTAGGAATGTTACATTGAACCTGGTGGCTGCTAAGACTCGCTCTCCAGGGCAGGTTGTATAGAGCTCTGCATCCAAAATTATATGCCACACGCTTTGACTCATAATATTTGGCTTAGCTACAGACAAAACCAAATAGCACAAATTCGACCGTTTAAAGCCAAAAACAAAACACCTGCCTATCACTATGGCTACACTTTACACGTGACAAATGGTGACAGTGAAACCACTTATTACAGCACCGAGGAGTACAAACTGCTTATTAGAGCAGCTTTTGAATATCCCGGAGAAGGTTAAAAATTATTTTCCTTATTAACCCTAAAGAAATATATGAAATTATCATAGATCTCTCAATAAGTTTAAACCTACTGTTTAATTTTTCAAAGCAGGCAAGTACTGTAGTAGCCTCAAACTTCCACGAAACTTATTCCACTTTTCAGACTTTTTGCAACTTTTAATATGTTAGGCTACATCTCAGAAATTACGACGCCAACCTGTGAGATTGATGCCATAACCCTTGTTTCGGCAGTATATATTTGATCATGCAATGTTCACCACAAGAACATCATGAGGCTTACTTCACTTGAACCAAATTGTCACTTCTGTTACTTTGCAAATGGCTTAACTGTTAGTGATTTTCTTTTAGTTTTTAAGTAACCGTTGCTTTTTGCGCACCTGAAATAGTCATTCATAATCAAAACTACAGTAGGTGTATTTCAAACGTTTTAGCCAATCTCAGATGGTTACCTCTGATGGTTGGTTGCCTCATCAAAACTTTACGAGAGGGACAATGAACAACGTAAAGACTGACTAACAGCACACATTTGCAATTACGAACTAAACGTTACATTCAGAAGACAAGCAGTAGTAACTATTGAAATATCAACATTCAACAACTATCGAACCGTATTTTGCAGCAATTATTGAAACCTTAACTGCCAGATATGAAACGCTTTTATAAATGAAACAGAAAACAGCTTCAAAAATTGAATGCCTCTGTCTTAACGAGGTGCTAGTGAAAAAAACTTGGCTACACACTACTGAAACCAATGACCATTCTTACTACAGAACTTTGATGAACTGCGTTAAAAAACTCGCAGTTCACTTGGATTTTCGTTGGCAACAGATCTCACGCCTACAAAATATGGGCCCCTGACTGCAAAGACATTTTGAAAGACCGCAGTTGTTTCATGTGAATACCGAGATGATCGTACAACAAGGTTATGGTGTACTTTGATGGTGGCAGTAAAGCAAGTTTATACGGTATTTTGAGAGACCGTTGGAAAAATTTGAGAACCGTTTGTTCTCTCAAACCACCTTGAAAAACACTGGGCTCAGCGCTGGCACTATACAAAAGCAGCTACGATAGAAAGTGTAAGTCTGCGTTGGTTAGTAAGCGGAGCGCGGGGCCCCCTTTGGCGCGGGGCCCGATTAGAAGAAATCGGTTTAAAATCGGTCCTGCTCGTATGTTTACATTGTGTTAGCTTTACGTTTGCCTGTGGTTACTGTAGGCTACTGTTTAAGCATTTTATGTTCCGTTGCTGAAGTTTCACACCCAAGCTTTAACGTTGCAGGGGCAATTCAAATTTCACAAGAGCCTCAAGCTATTAGGTGTTGTTTAGGCAGTCCTAGCAAAGGTGGCTAGACCCACCCACATCTGGTGGCGAGCATTGCCCAACCATTCGTAATAAAGTTAAAGTTGCATTCCAGCTGTTATTTCTGCATTCCTTTTCAGATTATTTCAGTTAGCAGACGAAGTCTCGTATCTACAATTAAAACAATGGCATCAGTGGTTAAATATATCACGGCATTCATTCCAGTCTCTTGTATCTGACACAGGCCCGTCGCCAGGATTTCGCATCCGGGGAAGCCAAAAATCATGAGGGGAGCACGTTTTTTAAATAAAATATTGGATGTATGCAGCAACCGGGAGCCATATATGAAATGGGGGGCATAAATTTTAAAAGTGTGGGGCGGGCACCAGTGGTCCACCGCTGGCGACGGCCCTGATCTGGTAGCTTCACCATTCGCAATATCGTCTGTAGAAATTATCTCACAGCAAATGTATTCAACGGAAGTTTCATAAATCTTGATAAACAATTTGATGAAATTGTTAAAACAAGACGAAAAGGTAGGCAGGTTTATTAGTAGCCTATACATCTGCCACACTAAAGTCATGACTACACTAGCTGAATACGGAACCAGGTGTTTGTATTAGGCTACTAATTTTTACTCCGTGCTGATCGTTTGGTTTGCATCTTCATTAAGACCAGGCCCGTAACCAGCTTGGCACACCAGAGGGGGGAAGAGTTTTCTGGGAGGGGCCCAGGTTTTTAAACTATATCCAACACATTTTTCCAAGAGGGGTGAAAAAATTTTTAGGGGGGCTTCTCCCCTCTGCGCCTCCATAGTTACGGGCCTGATTAAAACCAAAAAAGTTATCATTTTCGGAAATGTTGCGAAGAGAGTTATCTGTGACCGCTTGCGAAAAATTTGTACCACGATTGAATAAACACGATGACGTCATCGAATGAAAGTTCACGAAAATTGCCACCCCCCGAAATGAAGAGCTGCTTGCGCCCCTGGTTTAGGTTGTTTCAGTACATCAGTTTTGAAAGGTGAAATATCTATCGCTGCAGTGCCAGCAATGTCTTGACAGTCAATTGCCAAGTCTGCAATGCAGACGCTAACGGCATTTCATTTTTCTATTTTTTGCACAAGATTTCATCATTTTCCACGTTTGATTTAAGCTTCCGAAACTGCCTTATCCCAACCATGGTATAACTCCAATAAGAAAAATAATATCTTATATTCTGGTAACACACATGTCATGGATCTAGCAAACTTGCTTAAAAAATGCCATATTCGATTCAGCCTCAGTCGTCCAAAATCACATCAAATTCACCTGAAGGTTTCTAAATTCAAAAACACGAAAATCACATGTTCAGTTATCAACAGATCTTCAAAAATATGTTTCACAACGGTCTAAATTTTGTTTTATTTACATTCGAACATGACACAAACATACCAATCGTAGAGAGACAGAATTTAATTAGTAACCACACATAAGCTAAACTTTTATTCGCCTCCTGTGCTAAGATATAGATTAAATGCTGTAGGTTTTTGCATGCGACCGTCACCTGAAGGTTTACGAAACAGCGAAATATGAATGCTACGAATGTGCACAAGAACAAGAACTGTTCTCTGACTGCGCAACTTCAACATTTCTACACTATTTACGGTAAAACATACCCGCTATTCCCTCTACGTCTACGAAATAACTCACAGATTATACGAAATAAGAGAAGCATTGCAATTGAAAAAATTTTGTCCTTTGTATTTCAACACGATAACTGGAAATGGTGCAAATGCTATTTAAAATATTTTTTCACAAACAAATTTCATTTCAATTTCACAAAGTGTCACCTCTTAATTAGAAACGAAAAAAATGAAGAATACAAATTTGAGATGCTAGCAGGTTCTCATTATTTATCACTAAGATCGTTATGTAACCTACAACAAACTTGACTCGAAATTGTATACTTTTGACACAGTAACGGTAATCTTCACTTAATATGTAACACACGTAACAAATCAGACTTCCATGCAGGCACATGGCCAAGAGGAAATGTTCATGGAACACAATCAAGTGGGATGGTGTTCGAACCCCGGTAAGTGGTGGTGGTTGTGTGTATACTTTTGACACAGCAGCGGTAATCCTTACTTAATATGTAACACACGTAACAAATCAGACTTCCATGCAGGCACATGGCCAAGAGGAAATGTTCATGGGACACAATCAAGTGGAATGGAGTTCAAACCCCGGTGAGTGTGGTAGTGTGGTTTGCACTTTTTGGTTCCACTGTTAATTCTGCACATAATGTAACCATTGTCGTTTTCTTAAGGTAGAATGTTATCAATCCTTCCATTAATGTCAGCAGCAAAACGTTTTTTATACCAAATTCTATTGAGATTGTCCAGTAGTTGCTTTCAGTATTTGGCATCTCACTACGCTAGATCTCGGTTCTTTAAGACCTTTTTTCATATTTAAGTAGGGATCAAATTTTCTTGTATCCGCGACACAATTTGCGTCACTATTCGATTTTGCTTAGGGTGGGTGCGCGTTTGAATTTTGCGTCCCATAAACACCACATCGTTGGTTCTTGTAACATGATTGATGAAAGCGCAATCTTTCATTATAATCCTATGCAGGATTATCAAATGGGTCTATTTAGTAGATATAATCGTATATTATTACTATACCATCATATTATCAAGTTAAGATACAGTATATAGTAGCACTTCGCATATTATTATCTGGATGGCATCTACTTTCATCTCATATGATATTTTCATTGATCCCTGTTCCATGGCTTTGGAAGATTTCTATATCATCCAGTTAGTGAATAAAACACATCATGTTCTTCTGGGCTCGTCGTTTGTTTGCAAATACATATTTTTATATAAACAAATGATGAGTTCCGACAACTTTGGGCGGTCATACCCTAATCTGATTGGGTCGGTATGGCCTGGACAAACAAGCCGTCTGCATTCTATCTTGTTGATCAGGCAAGTAGAAATCTCCGTCTGAAATAGACTTTCACCTCTTTTTGTTTTCCATATATTGTATTATCACTGGATGTAAATGTAGGTAGAATATCTCTTTAATGTTTGCATCATGTCTATAGTCATTGATCTATCTCCTCAGTCCTCATATATCGTCGGTAGAGAGTATTGATATGTATAAGAATTGCACTGATCTCAGGATTTGATGAAATAAACTGGCATTATATGAATAAAATTCACCATTTAATTCTTTATTGGTTGGCCAAAAACCTTTCCAACTTTGCACTCAATTTCTAGCATGTCAAAGCATTTCCAAAACAGCATCCACACCACTGCAACACGTCTGGACCTACCGCCGCCACCTTGTTGAAAAAAGTTTCACTTCAATGCAAGCATTGCTTATATCATAAGAGCACGTAAAACTGGCCTTAGATAAATTAACTTCATCAACACGTCAACATCTACTCACATTATCACATAATCATTTGCAATACAATCTTTCCAGCTTTACAACCATTTGGCAGCATATCAAAGCATTTTCATCAAAATCGCACTCGCTGCAGCAGGAAGCTGTTCACCCACAGGCGGGCAAACTCAAAAGAACCATGCTTCAAACAACCTCTGAAGCAGAGATGAGCAGATTGGCATATTTTGCGATCAAGATCCACACCTCAATTTTTTAAACTCAGTCTAAGCTCAACCCACTAAGAAAATTTTCAAATGTAAAATCCATATCGAAATGAAATAGCAGAAAATGAAGAAAATACAGTTTTTTAACCACAAAAATGTTGCAGCTCTTTTCCATTAACTAAGTCCAAATCCGGTCCTGATCCTAAATTTATGAAGCGATTTACAAGCTGGATTCCATTCAAATAAATTTGTTACAGTCCGGTGTCAAGCGAAATTTCTGACTTCACGACATGTGCGCATGCACAGAGTAATATTATACATATCAAATACGCTGAGAAAACTGATGATTAGGGCTTAGTGTTTGGTGTTTATGTAAGTGTGTCGGGTTAGGGTTTGGGTTAGAAAAAGAAAATTAATTGAGATCTAAGACTAAGTCCAATATTTTTCAGTGGTTATAGTTATTCCATAGTTATTCCCGCACTATAACTTGTTGAGGGTATCTGACATAAAACCAAAAAGTTTTAATTTACATAACACACGCCACAAAAGTAATCGTCAAACTTTATTTCTTTACTCTGAGAAGCAAAATAACTGACTAACAATACAATAGGTCAGAAATTTCGCAGAGGTCAGAAATTTCGCTTGACACCCGATCCAGTCCAATGCTCATCTCTGCTCTTCATAGAGATGAACGGATTTATATTTTCAAATCCAAATCTGACCCAGCAATTTTCTTTCAAAATTCAATCCAAATCCGAAAACTGACGGTTTTGAAATCCAAATCCTGTTTTAATATCTTTTCTGCGATATAACAAAATCCACTTGACTTGGTCAACAATAAAGCGACGTTTCCAGATTGAAATAATCTTTGATTTTTGCAAACCTTTCCATCCTTCTAAGTTCTAAATTGTTTACGACCTCAAGAGAAATATATTTGTTTGATTATTCCTCTTCCTCCGACAGCGTCTTGCCGTGACAACCAAGATCAAGTTCTAAGTCCTTTTTGTCTTCTTAGCTTCGAGCTTTATAGATTTTCTTCATTTCAATTGCTTCTCGACGTTTTGCTGGTGCAATCGTCTTGCTGGTACTGTTCTCGTCAATGACTTTTGTGTCGTCCTGCATCTCGAGGTTTTTCCAGACAAATTGCCTTGCTGACTTCCTTCAGCGTGCAAGCCTGGACTTGTCGTAACATGAATTTCTCGTATGATCAACCAATCACCTGCTTTTCGGTCTTGCGTTGGTCGTTCCTTGTGCTTATTCGGTAAGCTTCGCCAATCTGTGCATTTGCAGATTCATGGCTTTGTTACAATCTTTCGTCTTGAAGCTTTCACCACGTTCTCGAAATGCCTTCCATGGCCAATTAATTGTTTTTCAGCATCATGTGCAATTTGCTTTCGTGTTTTCCAGGGCTTCTATTCAGTCGTTCGTTCATTTGTTGCATATAGTCATGGTGATCTGTATTCCTTAACCTTTGACTGACGTTTTCCATGTATTGCTTTCTTCTCAAATCGTCGATCTGCATTCATCTGTTGCAAATGGCAATCACCCTTTGCATTAACAAATTTTTGAGATATTACTGAATTTGGTTACAATTAAGATTCGGTTTCAACATTCCTTCGCATTCAAACCTGAATATTCTAGATACATTCGTAAATAATGAAACACAATATGCTTACAAAAATATACAATTACATACTCTCAAAACACAAGTTTTGGATGGTGGTTTATCTTTCAGAACTTTTTCTTCTTGAAATAACGTTTATGATTATCATTTACAGTAATTATTTTTGTTCAACATACACTTTCAGCTATGTTGTGATATGAAGACATCCCAACTATAATTTTTTTCGTCTTTGCACAGTAACCCAGCACCAGGGTCCCCAAACTACAGTCAGCCAAGCCATTTCGTCCGGCCCGCAAAGACACTTTATCAATAATGAAAAAATAACATATTTACGAAAAATTTTGGATTTGGTAGAATGTAACATTTCTCGAAAAATTGACATTGCGTAAGACGGTCACGTGAATGTCAGTTGACTAAGTATCCTGAGCTGCAGACTGGCCTAGCCTTAGCTTATATGCAGCCGCAATCTGATGTTATTTGTTAATATTAACTACTCATCTGAAGCCTGATTTTCCCACTATGCTAAAATCAAAGATGCAATTGCTCCATTCTTTTTAATAAATGTACTTTTAGTATATGAAACATTATTCATGTTTTCTCATTATTTTATTTTGGACCGGGAGTTTGTGTTCGGCCCTCCAACTCTTGTGTAACAGCTTATGTGTCCCTCGGACAAAACTGTTAGGAGACCCCTGCAGTCAGTGTTCCCTCTATGGTGCGCAACAGCGCAATTCCGCAGTACCACCAGACAATTTGGGCAGTGTTACCTCATTCTCGCGCACTTCCAACATTCTAAATTTAATACGGTATATGTATATATATATATCGCATAGCCCTTTTAACGTTGGGAACGGTTCATTGGTTGTGTGTCTGCATGGTTGCGCAGTTGCATGTGCTTCGTGCGCAACAAAACAAACATTTGCTCAGTGTAGAATTTTCTTAGAGGGAACACTGCCTGCATTAATATACTGTTTAATTTCAGCAAGGGAAGGTTAGCCTGCTGAGAAATTGACAACGAATCTCCACCGTAAAATGCAATTTGTAAGACAGCAGTTTTCACAGGAACGTGACGGAACTTGGTTATCGATAAACGTTAATCCCTCAGTTGTCGCGTTACATGATCTAAAACCTTTGATTTCGATGCTTGGAATGTGTGCGTACCGTAGTTTAAGTTTATAGACTGCTCTCCAGAAAGTGGTACACAGTATTTGTTGTTGTTTTTAAGGCGTCATTATTTATGCTATATCCCACGAAACGTTTTCTAGAGCTGCTACATTCTAATTATGTATCGGTGCATCAAGGGCGTAACGAGGTCAGATGGCGCCTGGGGCAAGAAGCAGGTTTGGCGCCCCCATATTCGAAACTGAGGTCTTTCGGAAGCAAATGCGCTGTATTGAAGAAAGTATTTGTGACATTCTTGGGACTTTCCGGCGCTCCACGCAGTCATTCAGTACCCCCATAGTGATTAGGCGCCCGGGGAATTGTGACCCCTTGACCCCCCTCGTTACGCCCCTGCGTTGCATGCACTGATGACATGCCAAGCTAATATCTTGTACAAATCATGATTCTATTTTTGGTTTTAGTTTTCTGAGTATGAAATCAACAATATTACTACAATATTTTCGTGTTCAGCCGTCATATGCTGTGAGTAAACTCTCGCTTCTGATCCATTGTAATAGTAACCCGTGGCTGATAACACATGCAAGAAGAAAAATACGAAAACCAATATCGTCAAGCTGTTATAAAAACCCCGGAGTTCGTCTGAAGGAGTTTGTGGGTTTACTGTACTCTTTTTCGCATGTTTGATTGGTGTTTTCAGCATCTAGGGTGCAAATACACTCCACATTGCTTACTGGAGGTGAAAAACTTCAAATGCAAGAACTGTACGTTTTGCTGAATCTGCACTCCTGGAAATTACGCAGAATTGCTGGTTAAAGTGAAACTAAGTAGTCTACGTTCAGCTATAAGGGCATGCACTGGTTTTCGTAAACTGAAAAGCAAAACCAGTCTAAAACATCGAAAGTATGCAAAGCATCCTACACAGTGGTGAAAGTAGAATACTTTTCTTTCCGGAACGATCCAGTATTTGTCAATACCCTTGCAAAATTTCAGCCATAAATGTAAAAAAGCAATCAAGAGCACGCCTACTTTTGACCCACCCTGTATTGTACATTTAAAAAATACAAAAAACGTACGGTGCATTCTGAAAACCACCATTTCAAAATCAACCAAAAAGCGTCAGGCTATAGGCTACGTACGACAACTTGCACTATCGCCGAAAGTGGTTCAGGCAATGCAACTTGAGTTGTCTAAATTTAACACCTCATACTACTTGCTAATACTGTATTTGCAATTTACATACCCTAAAATAGCAAACCTGATACAAATACTTTACATCGTTTGCAGGGCCCTGGGCTGTTTTAAAGGGGGCTCTTGTGAAAAGTTTGATGTTTGATGTCATACAAATTAGTACTACACGCAGGACCGGATTTAACTGATGTGAGGCCCTAGGCTAATCCACTTGTGAGGACCCCTCAACCATTGTTGCGAGGAAAAAAATGGAAAGCGTCAATCAATTTGCGAAAATCGGAAAATTACGCTCTGAAAGTACGGTCATTAAAAAGCTCTCAATCATTACTGAAGTGCCCACGATCACTGCGTTTGTTGCTGCCTTCGACGCAAAAGCGTTAAATTGCACGGAATTGTTGGAATCTTACTTGGCTGGCGGGAACAGGATTATTAACTGCCACAGG
>Ga0210059_1010905_pt1 | contig 13975 bp, 9 predicted proteins | sample Ectturendosymbi2_FD_188042 | JGI IMG/M metagenome (GOLD analysis project Ga0210059, IMG submission 188042) | Ecteinascidia turbinata endosymbiont from Florida, USA - Sample 2 (SPAdes) (version 2) | ecosystem: Host-associated > Tunicates > Ascidians > Unclassified | place: Key West, Florida... | reverse complement strand
AATAAAGGTTTGGCAAATATAAATTTACTGCATATTATGACCTTGCGTTACTACAACTTGATCAAAATGCTGGCGCGCAGGCCACGCGTGGCCTTTGATATCATTTTCTATTGTCCACGAAATCAGATTTATACATCACAGCGTTCACAACGTTCACACAGAGCAGTATTTGTAGGCTCTTGGAACAGGTTTAAATCGGAAAAATTCATGCAAGCTTCCCTTCTACGCTGCAAACTTGTCTATTGTTGATTGTCTACTCTCAGTGAGAGTTGAATCTACTTTTACTTTAGCATGCGTCACAAAACAGCAAAACTAGAAAAGTGGTGCGCCATGTTTTCTTGTCAGCCTCAGTGCGGAAGTATGTGATCGTCACCCTGAGAGTGCATTCAAACTTAGCTTGCATCTGTTTGGGGCAGGGTCTCCAAACTACCTACCACGGTCCACGGGCCAGATCCGGCCCTCCAAGCCATTTCATCCGGCCGCAAAGACAGTTTGTCAATAATGAAAAAATGATATATTTACGAAACATTTGTTGATTTAGTAGTGTGTAACATATCCCGAAACAACCACATTACGTAAGATGTCCGGCCTTCGTGCTGTTGCGTAGCAGGTTATGTGGCCCTCTGACAAGAAATTTATAGAGACCCCTGGTTTAGAGCCTCATTTCATTCTGCGGTGTTTCATCTTGCGATTAATCACTGGTGAATTTAGAAAGCGTGTAAAAAAGTTGACCGCGGTAAACATAAATTTTTTAACTCAAAATGGGAGGAAATGTACTTGCGTGTTGAGAAAAGCGGTAAATCACAATGTCTCGTAAGGATGCAAGTTTTGTCTGTGCCAAAGACATTATGACTCTCGCCTCAAGAATGGACATGGACAGTATGAGGTAACCGCAAGGGAAGCAATTTTTAAAAAATTGGAAACGCAAATTTAAAAACGAAATAGTTTGCCTGAGCAATTTTTCCAAAACTGATTTTCCGGACTTGAAGTAATCTTAACAAAATTTCACTCGTATTAGCTAAAAATGAAAAGGTTTTCAGAGATGCTTTGAATTATTACAAGAGTGCTCAGTGCAGGTCGCCCCTTGTGCTTGGTGACAAGAAAATGGCAAAATAATTTTAAACATTGTCTTCCTCTCTCACTAAACTATTGCAAGGAAAGAGGTGGAAATTAGTGAACACGTTTCAAGGTTAAAGCTGTAAATGTTTACCCTTGCGCCGTGGACGAAAGTACCGCCCGTGATATACCTGCTTCAAAGAGCAGGTTTCGAAGACATCGACCAATATTACGTTTTCTTCCGCACCATCGATAACTATTTTAAAATTCATAAAGAGCTGCCTAAGGCACTTCATGGGACAAAAACGCGTTCAGACATTTATAGTGCGCACGCGCTTGTGAGCATCAGTTGCTGCGCAGCCTTTGACTTCTCTGAGACGATCGAAGAATTCGCGCGCGGAAGACGGATGCTTTTGATTTTCTTCCACGAGGCGTTTGATGTACGAAATTGTTTTGGTTAAGGCCACCGTCATGTTAAGTCCGACGTCACAGTGGCTAACTAAAGCAACACATACTCAGAGAGGCTGAGGTAGGATTACCATACCTGAAGAGGCAAAATTCGTGACACTCTCAATGGCTGCTTTTCACGACAACAAACAAGCGCTGTACAGTATTTTTAGTATGTTCTTACAATTATCAATCCATCGCAAAACAGCATCACTATCACTATTCCAGCACTATTATTGCACACGCTGTAAGCAGGCAAAGCAGTAAAAGCTGAAGTTCTCATCTTCACAGCACATGCACATTGTTTCAAGTTAAACGTAATTTACTAACTGTCAAAATTCCGGACCTCAGTGCATTTAAAAAAATTTTCTCCGGACAATTTTTGACACCGAAATTCTGGACAAGTTCGAAAAATTCCGGACGTATGGCAACCCTAAGATAAGTAAAGTAGCACATATTCAGAGAGGCCAGCTAAAGAAGCACAAATGAGGAGGCTAAGTAAAGTAGCACACACTGAGAGATTATTCACTATATTCCTTAAATGCAAGCTCGTAAAACCCTCTTATCAAGTCATCACGCTGGATAGAAAGAGGAAGTATTAGTCAATGCCTGTACCGCAAACCTTTATCAACCAAATGCATTATGACCTCAACGGCATTGTGGTGTCGCGTGCAATAACACATTGCGCCGGAAGAAATATATGACCAAGCCGCTCCATATGCACACAACCTGCACTCAGTTAGGTTTCATACAACGTATATTTTTATTTCATTAAACTACCCAGGGACGCAGGCAACTGAAATTTTTTGGGGGAAATAAATTAAAGTAACTTGTTGTTGTACCTAACAAATAAAAAGTTATTGGCGCTTTCAAAATGTTTTTGGAAATTTCGGGGGTTCAATTGCATGGTTTTCTACCTGTTTGCGGGCCTGAAACGACCTATAGTTTTGACTTTCGGAAATGCGTCACAAACCCCCTGTGATGGGCTAATGAACCTCGGTTAGGGAAGCCCTGATACATAGTGTCGAAAAATTTTGAAACGTGAAAAGTGTTCCGTGGCTCAAAAATGTTGAAAAACACTTCCTTAGAACAATTTGCTTTTGTCACAGTTCAGTAGTACCGTTGATTTGGAATATGTGATACCAGTGTAAAATGCTAACCTGTGGGTCGGACAGAGAACAAATATCTCCGATATGTCAGTTTATTTCTATATCCGTAATGAAATTCACTGTATAACTAAAAAAAGTATTTCGGGTGCCTTTCATTAACATATTTACATGAGTTTTTAATGCGTATAATACTGTATGATGTGAAGTTATCATAAATCTGTCCGAATAGGTTTGCCAGATATTTTCCGTGGCTTATGGCCAACATCTTTATAAAAAATGGCTAAAACTGCTGTTTTTGGAAAACGGTATGTCCAAAAATACAAAATGTTTTAACTATAGTAATTTATATCATCATAGGGGCTGAAAATGTTTGGAAGGCAGTATATTTTTTTCCAAAAAATCTGGTTTTGCCAAAGAAGCAAGTTTTGACCCTAAAATAACAATTTCTGCCATGAACTTAAAATTGCGTGCGAAAACGTGTCTTCCTTTTTTTTAGTAAAACTTACAACCATATAGTAAACACCATAGTAGATAAATGCTTGAAGTCATTTGTTTTAAACAGTTTGAAATTAACTTTTCAATCAAACGACAATGCTAGAAATCTTTTGATTTCGTTCTCCAAATATACAAACAATGAGATGAAATCTATGAACTGCATTAAGTTGATGATCATAATCACATGTTGAAAACCATCACTAAGTCCACATAAATGAACGAATAGGAACGCTTGAGAACAAACACTGAATCATATGACAAGTCCGACTGAAACACTTCTACAAAATCTACTGACTTCAAGGGCTTGGCAATCACTACATACTTCATGGCAGTACAGGTTGGAGTACTGCAGTGAAGTGTAACTGCTAAGAGTGAGGAGAAACTTCTAACAGTAAAATCTAACCAACAATGCAAAATGTTTCCACTACAGCATTATCAGTCACACAACTGAGTCCAGCAGTCTTCACATACGTGTAGCAGCTACCAATGCTAAACATAAGACTACCACTGACTGAAAAACTTGCACAAAATCTGCCGACTGCAAGAGCTAAATCATTCATTTGAAAACAATACAAAAAGACGGAAAATATTTAATGAAAATTTCATTGTACAGTGACAAACACAAAAATGGCCAAAAAATGGCCAAATTTTATAAAATGGCCAAATGTGTTTCTTCATGGCCAGCGCACTTCCAAAATGGCCAAATTTTTCGAAATTGGCCATAAAATGGCCAATCTGGCAAACCTGTGTCCGACATTTAATTTACAAATGAAAATATTTTTTGAACTTTTTTACAAACGGCACTACATAACCAGTTGGCAACGATAGAATTTAGAATATCCGTCATCATTTTAGTATAAAAAAGTTTCTGCAGGTAAAATCTGCAATGATAACTTAATTTGAATTGTATTTTGTAGCATAGGAAGCTATAGGTAATTCGATGGAACGGAAAGCAAGGCATTAAATCGTCTTGAGGGTTATTTTTTAACCTAATACTTAGAAGACGGTTGCAATTTGTTTTACCTGTTCTAACTATTGCAGTGGTGTGATCTGAATTAGTCTTTTTATAACTACTCGTGGGAAAGGTTTAGTAGCGGAACAAAGTACCGACAGAGATTAAAGAAGTCTCCATCCTGTGAAGAGAGACTGATCTTGGAAGAAATAGCATTCAGGAGCCAACATGCTGACTTTTTATGGAGAAATCATATATGGATTGAAAAGTAATTTCAAATGACTGATTCATACAAAAGTTTGGGTGTGACTTATAAATTTCGAGGACTGGCCGCAAACCATTGTGCAAAAAAGCCCGATTAGGGTAAATTTAAGTTATAGGCTGCCCACAAAAACGACACGAAGCCGATATCGCGGAACAGAAGAAACAGATTGATACGTAGCTGTGACGTTTGGGGATTTTTTGGTGCAAGCTCGTTCCCAGCCGCCTTAAGTGTTTTGGTTGTCCAGTAAATATTTGCGCAGACAGATTTCAACAGCCAAGTTTTACGTAAAACTGCAGTAAATGATGTATTGATGGACTTCCATAGGAATGACCATTTTCAGATGGGAACAGTTTGAGAATTTGCAAACATCCCTAACTTCACAAACAGATGCACGCAGATAATGAGAACTTGAATTTAAGATTATATCTTTACTTTTTCAGGCTAAGCTGCATTGCAATGAAGATGAAATTTGGACAAATATTTGTTCCATATAACTTTTTCGCGATCCGGGATGTTAAAATTCAGAGAAATATCAACAACGCTTTATTGATGCAACTTGAAGGTACGATTTTCTTCTTCCTGTACATATTTTCACTATTGGCCGCAAATTTGTATTGATCAATTTCCCTAACGATCTTACGATATTTTGGAAATTTAAAAAAATGTACTTGAATGTTACCATTATCAAAAGCCCGTCATTGTCTTAAATAGAAATCAAAGGTTGGTTTATTCTATTTAAACGCTGAAATAAAACCTAAAACCTCGTTCGCCACAGCTCTCTTCACATGTTTTCATCTCGCTATAGCTTACTAGCTACCATGTTCTATTCTGCTGAAATTAGCTTCATATTATTGCGATATCTTTATTAGACAAGGTGACGAAATCATCACCTTAAATCCTTGCCACGAATACCTGTACAACAACATACGTATAATTGCCATTATTTTCTTAAAGCATTGCGTTTGGAACGCTGGTGTCATTACGTACTTTAAAATTTTGATCATATCTGTATTCTGACATGTTATAAAAATTTATTTAGCAAAGCCGTTATGAAAGCCTTTGCTGCACTAGTCAGTTGAAATCCGCAGATCACAAGGAATTTTTGACCAATGGTATTCTCCTCCGACTTATTTCAACAAATTTGGATAGAGGGCAATTAGCCTCGTTTCAGCAGAGGGATTATACTCTACTGTTGCTCACTGCCATCAAGTGCTCTATGGATGAATTATTAATATCAACGTCACTTAACGTCACATGGTAGGGAGTTAAGGTGTCAGTCAGGTTAGCAAGTTGAAAAATAACAACTGCTCGTACATGAGTTCAGCTATGACCTTCTTTGATGCCATTTAGTGAAATTTTGCTCATTTTTACTTCCGCGCCTGAGCCACTTGAGATCAACGGCCCACATTCCATTTTCAGACCTTACCAAGAACGAAAGAACCTGTTCGCACGTTTTTTGTTACGTTTTCCATGATTTCTTTCAGAAATTAAGAAGTGGATGCTGCAGAAGGGTAAAACTACGTGAAGCAATACTCTGAGTCAAAGCGGAATTCAGTCACTGGTGAATTCCATGCTCTCTTTTTAGCAATCGGATAGCTGTGTTGAACAGTTCGATGTGCAGAGTTGGTCATCCACCTACACATTTATTCGTCACTGTATACGCACAAACAACTTGTGAGACCTAGTGAAATGACTGATTTTAGCTAGCATTTCCACAGTATTTCATACGTTTTCTGAATCAGTAGGATGAGTTTCAAAATCGCCCGGATAAGATGACTTTTAGACTGAATGAGCAAAATTGTTCTGCTTAAATCAGCTATACATGTCCAATCTGCGGCCGGCAGGACTTCTGCTGCCCAGTGGAAGGCTTCTTGCGGCCCAGTTTAGGTTTTCGCTGGAGTATAAGTAGCCAACATACTGACAACCTGTTCTTATTTTGATAATCTTAAATTTGACATTTTGATGCAGGTGGTCCTCAGTGCCATTTTATCACGTCTGCACTGCGTGCTGGGAGATTTCCACATGTCCACTGACACCTTGGTGTAAAACTTTTTACTAGTTTTCTGATTTCTACCCTTGTTATATTGGCACTAAATTTACCTTTGAAATCACACTTACGGAGTGGTAAACGGTGCCAAACAGCCATTACCATTGCAGTTAGGACCAGGTCCATAGCCACGGGGGGCATTCGGGGGCAGTGGCCCCCAAATTTCTTTTGTGCCCCCCCAAATTTTCTTGTTCCCAGAAAAATTTGTCTTAAATATATAATAAAAACAAAAATCGTGCCCCCCCAAAAATGTATTTTGCTCCTCCAAACCTCAATACCTGGCTACGGGTCTGGTTAGGACTCAGCTAAAATAAATTTAGTTTCCTAAGAATAAGATCAAAGTATACCATTAAATGTGCGGCCATCATTAATATGTCATTCAACGCGTGGCTCTGGTTAAGATAGTGACGTTTTTGGCTCAGTAAGGAATTTCGGTTGGACATAGCTCGCTTAAGCGGTTCCAATAAGAGAAAGTTCTGCATAAACAAAGCTCTCAGGGATTTGTTTGGATCCAAGGTTTTCGACAGCACTGCAAGGTTAGGTTAACAAATTTTAAGCTAGTTTATAAACAAATTTACGACAAATTACCCGTTTCTTAGGTCTAATCATATGTGCACATGTATCTTGAGTTAACTATGGGCACGGTTGACGTATATGCGGGGATTGTTCTACCTTGTCCTCCCTACCGTGCCATTGAGCGATACTTTTTGGAAGTTTGTGATGATAAATTTTGTTTAACATGTGAGGTCAGTAACTTTGTTACCCCGCTTCTTATATTTCACTTTGTTGCACAATGAACAGTTGGTGAAAATAAAAAATTCATTAAAGCAAATACAGTATAACGCTGTTTTTTGCATCGCAGCATATTTGGTATGACGTAAGACTTTAATTCCTGGTTCTTTTTAGCCATATTCTCCACTACGTCCCAGATGCCCTGTCACTGTTTGCCATCATGAGGTCGATTAATCTTAATGTGCCGAACAGTGTGGTCGGCGTGTTACGGAAAAGTTTTCTTTCTGGGAAAAAGCGCTGAGCAATCACGCAAACAGAGCAAAGGAACATCTAATGCGCCAAAATGCATTTGCCTGTTGTTGTTTCGTATCGGTAAATTCAGAACATTCGTTTATGGTGAAAGACACCCTGAACCACTTCTCAGACTTGTTTCATATCATTAAAAAAATTGTATGCTATTGTATAACTTTCTATATTTTTCATGAAAAACTGCAATTAATTTTATATCATTAGGATTAAATCAAGCGTTAACCATAAAGCATTAAGAAAATTTTCGAACTTCACTGACAATGTCATAGTACCCTCAGGTGGGTTGAATCGTTATGAAATAGTTTTGGAGATGTCACAAAGACATGACACCTGCCTCCAGGCGCGCAACCAGGGGGGCATTTGGGGCATTTGCCCCCCCGAAATTTTCACAATATTGCATGGCAAGTTTGACATTTGTAGAAACTTTCAAAGAATTAAGATGAAATTTTATATTCCAATCATTTTTAAGAAATCTTATTGGAATTTTTCTTTGTCTTACTGGTGAATTATCTCCTTACAAGATTTATCTTGAGACAGATTGTCTGATCGAAAATTTCGTAAATGATTGGTATTTAACCACAAATATGCTGGAAGTGTCAAAACTTGGTAGATAGTTTAAAATGTTCGTATTTTTAAAGTATTTTTTATCCATTTGTTCGTGTACAGTTTTTTTTAGACAGGCCTCAATTTGCCCTCATGAAACTTTATAACATCAGGGTACTGTTGAACCGTGCAAATTGCTGAAACTTTCAAATTGATAAGAGAAATCTTGACATAACAGTTAGTTCCTCATCAAACCGCTTGTTCTTCTACGACCTTGTGATTATTTTTGTTAGGGGCAAAGCAGATCACCATTATTAACGTAATGCATTTCTTAAAAAAACGTTGTTTAGCTGCATTTTCGGTTCGAAACCTGATAGTTTTTAACTAGATTTAGGTTGAGGGCTGTTTCATGTTTAAGTGTCTTTCTGGGTTGATCCCAGTACCACGGCCTGGCAACAAGGTTTAGTGAAGTGTCATATGTGTGCATAGGTGTAGGAGCAGGCAATTTTTTGAGGTGCGAAGGATTTTTGCCCGAATTTCCACAAACTTGCCCGAAAAATTTTTGGGCCACTTTTTGTGCGAAGATTTTCTCATGAAGAGCATATTGGGCGCCATTTCCTCAAAACAAAGTACGTTGGGCGCCATTTGTTTTCAAATCAAAAGACGCTAGGCGCCATTTTTGCTCGTATGTTCAAGGAGTTTGCCTAGATTTTCAGGGATTTTGCGAAGGTTTTCACAGATTTTGTCCAGATTTCCCCGGATTTTGCCCGGATTTTCAGGGATTTTGCCCCGATTTTCACCAAATCAAAACTTTTGGGGGCGCGCTTGCACCTCCTGCACCCCCGCCTCCTACACCACTGCACGAGTGCTAGTCAAGTGTTGAACGCACCTACCTACGAGACCACTTCAGCTCCAAATGACGCTTTACAAGTCCCTAACCTTTGCAACCAGTGCAATCCCTGAAAGCTCATAGCCTTAATCTTGCTTCTAAAAACTTTCACACAACTCATGGATGCCAGAAAAAGCCGTATTGCCCCAAACACACCTGATCCGTTATGTGCCAAAGGCACAAGACACCTGATCAGTTTTGTCCGAAATGGCAGCATTCAAAGATCCCCTCACCCTTGGCATAGGCTATCTTTCAAGTTTGGGATCTTCATTTGTGATAGAAATTCAAGCACATGCTACAAGAATAGGGCTAGAATGAATTTGCTAAAACAAGACGAAAATTAGGCAGGTTTACTACTGTAGTAGCCTATACTTGTGTCACACTAAAGCCATGACTACACTAGTTGAGTACGGAACCAGGTGTTTGTATGAGGATACTAATTTTTACTCTGTCCTGATCGTTCGGTCTGCATCATGATTAAAACTGAAATATTCCCATTTTCTGAAATGTTGCGAAGAGAACTTTTGTCTGCGTGTCAGGCTTATACAGAATCACATGGAAATGTCTTCAGCTGCAGCAAAACCGTTTGTATGACGTTTAAGGCTAAGAGTGCAAAAAGCACAGTCACCCCATTACTGACACATGGGTGGTAAAAATCTAAAATCTGTTAACCACTACAAATATCTGGCAGCTGTACTGGATTCTGAGCTCTCAGATGACAAAGATATTCAGAGACAACTGCGATAAAAATATTGTGCAGTAAACAAGCTGCGAGCCTCTTTTTCCTGAGGTTGAAATGCAATTAAAAATGTACCTTTTCGTTCCTTTTGTACGCCCATGTATGCATCAGAATTATGGTGGAATTTCAGAAAGTTATGCATGCAAACATTGCGTGTGGCCTATAATTTTGGATGCAGAACTCTATACAACCTGCCCTGGAGAGCGAGTGTTAGTAGTCATGACTCATCAGATTCAATGTAACATTCCTAAATTTGAGGCATTATTAAGACAAAATATCCACTTGTTTCTCGAAAGATGCAGAAGGTCTAATGATGTGATTGTTGCCTGCTTTGACGCAGTTAGATTGTTTACAGTATATTCGTCCATATTCTTTGAACACTGCAACCGCATTTTACGTTGTGGCTGAGTGCTCGGACATTGCAGTGTTTGTTCGTTTGAGGGTGTGCATGTCACAGTGCATTCGTACTTTACCTGGGTTTGACCAGTTCAGGAATTAGCGTCCCACGCTGCAGTAGTGTTGTACCAACCGAACAAATAGTGTTAAGAATGCGTATGTAAACCTGAGGCTCGGCCTCCAACGCCGTTACGAAACGTTCTGTTTACTAAGTTCCCTTTAGCCTGGTGTCAAGCGAAATTTCTGACCTCTGCGAAATTTTGACCTATTATTTTTTGCCAATTATTTTGATTCTCAGAGTAAAGGAATAAAGTTTGGCGATTACTTTTTTTATGTGTATTGTGTAAATTAAACCTTTTTGGTTAGATGTCAGACACCCGCAACAAGCTACAGTACGGGAATAAGTAAAACCAGTGAAAAATATTGGACTTATCTTAGACTTCAATTATTTTTCTTTTTCTAATTGTAACATAAACCCTAACCCGACACACTTACCTAAACACCAGGCCCTAAGCCCTAATCATCAGTTTTCTCAGCGTATTTGATATGTAGAATGTTGCTCTGTGCATGCGTATATGGCGTGAAGTCAGAAATTTCGCAAGTCAAAAATTTCGCTTGACACCGGTGATTCCGCCTCCAACGCTGTTGTAAAACATTCTGTTTTGTCTGTTTTTATTAACCAACGTTGTGCAGAATGTGTGTGTTTGTACTATGGACTTCGTGTCTGCGGGCAAAAATATATTATTATTATGTGTGACCGTTTGGGAAAAAATACCACGGTTGAATAAGCACGATAACGTCATCGAATGAAATTTCATGAAAATTGCCCCCCCCCCCCGAAATGAAGAGCTGGTTGCGCCCCTGACTGCCTCTGAACATTGTCTTCATCAATCATACTGTGGCCAGTACAACTGCAACTTTCTGTTAACTTGTCACATAAAACGACAAAGAACCAGAAACTGTTTTATATTTGTTTTAACACTATTCTGTCGTACCTACATACACACTCCTTTCTTTTCTTTTCCTTGCCAAATATATACGAATATAAGCCTTAAGTTAATTTCACAAAGGTGTTACAGTAGGTACAAAAGAGCTTTAGCAATGTTCGCTTATTCCCAACCGGATGATTATTGTATTTGCGGGTTTTTAAGTACGCTACGTGTTTGAGATACTATCTCACGTACTTAATCGCAGCAATCTTAAAGCGACACTTTTGAGCATTGGTAAAAATATCTTCCTCAAAATGCATTGATCAATGAAAACATCGACATTTTGCGCCGAGGCCTCTCTGCCAAAAAATGAGATAAGGCAGTGCAAGGAAATTGTCAGAAACATTTTCCGTGTGGTCAAGCTCCACCAGGAAAAGCAGCATTTTTGACCAGGTTAAGAATTTCAGAGAGTGTGAGACTGCACAAAATCTTAGTTCTAAGCGCCTGATGGGGCACTTATTGTAGTAGAAGGGTAAGATAGAAAAAACATTAATTATCAGTGGAACGAAGACCAAGAAAATTGTCTTGTAGCAGTCAAAAGCTAGGGATCTCTCGAGGTCAAGTGTCTTGACGCGTGTTCTTAAATCAAGATTTGTATCAGTAACAGATCCCATGTAATGCAAAAACTTATGTGGTGGACAGGGAGGAACACATAGCCGTGTGTCGATGATTTCGTTAGGCGATCGAAAATAAACGTTCAAACTTTAAAGGCTAAAATTTAAAAGGGTGAACAGCTCTTTGCATTGGAACCAGTCCAGTCAAGCTTCCCATTTTGTCTCTACCTATAGGCTCCTATAACAGAAATTTTGCATTCTACATAAGCTCACTCAACAATGTGACTTTGATTCACGCAATTTTACACCTGCTCTTTCTCCTATATGCCTGTTAGCCCTTACACAGTTTGAAGTAGACGTAAATGCGGTTATTCAGCCCAAGCCTTCGAAGAAGACTAACAGGCTGCCGAGAAACATTAATACAGACGGCTTAAAGTTTTCTGGTGTCCCGACATTTTGTTCATCGAGTATTAAGGATTATTTTTATAACAAGCTACGTCAATAAACTCGAACTCATTATAATTGAAGTGGTGTGGCCACACTCAAAATATCGAAATTGAAGTCGAAGTATTCAACAAACGTTTTCAAGCGTACAACGTAATTCTAATGCTTTTTCCTTTCACAAATTCTTTAGTATTGGATTGCACTTGGTGTTTGGCAAGCTCAGACATCAACGCAGAAGTTGTACAACTGTAGACGTGAGTTTATCATCTGCTAGAATGCTTCGCTCTACAATTACGTTCTGTGCTCACTGCTTGTAAAAACCACAAAACCTGTGACAAAAGGTTGTTTAAATAAAAGTAAGTACATTAAAGCTGAAACACAAAGAGCTACACAGCCAGTGGGAGTTTTGATAAGGAGGTCTATACTTTCTGTTGTTTCATTGTGACAAGTCAAATTTTAACATTTTCCCATTTACAAGCACAAGGGGCAATTAATGTAACAAAAAGCTCTTGCATTTAAGACTTGAGCATTTAAGCTTACCATCCAAATTCCTATTAAATAAAGAGCAAACATACCTGCTATTATCACCAAGCCTATAAGCATAGTAATTGCGTTGGCCACAACAGAAATCTCTGTAGTCGTAAGGCACAAGCGTGGATCTCCCGTAAGATTGAGGTTCTCCTTAGTGCAGTTAGAAGCATTGCATCCAAGTCTTGACTTCCACGAGAAAAAAAGTTCCATTCTTTTAAAAGTTTTTTCTCAAGGGATTGTGTTCTTCGTTACATTCCACATGTTCGCATCCTCAATTTTTCAAACAATGGTTTTGGCACATTTGTCCAAAAGGGCAGAATGACACAAGGATTAAGCCTGAATGTGTTTAACAAGTAATAGATGAAACATGTTCAGTTAGGCCTAATTTTCACCACGAGAAACAACCAGTTACAATATTTCAAAGTATTCATGATGCTCACTTGGAAGCAAGGCGATCCAGACAATAATAGGCAAATATATCAAACCAATTAAAATTGGCACAGTTACAGAGTAAGGGCAATTTCAGTAAAAACAGCAATAATCTCAAGTGTTTGGCTCTCAAAATTAACGTCTTTCAAAATAGTAAAATCGATCCCAACTTTTTTGGTTTTAGCTCTGTTTTTAAGTGTTTGTAACAGACAGGTTTGTCCTGTTCTTCTTCCTACTTCGAATTGCGTTTCCTTTATTACCGGTACATGCTCATTGGTTTCTCAAACGTAAAAGAACTAATTCGTCGGGTTTGAATAGCTTTGGATTTGTAGTGACGCAGTTTGTCTGTTGTGATATGTCTTTAATAAAATTCATTATTGGCCAATTTTCTGAAAGGGAAAATTAGGACTGGAAGGTAACCTACTTCATATGCGCTTTTTTACATGGAAGCTGTTGGTCTCAACTATTTCATAATATATACGCAAATTAATGATGCATCGAAAAAGAATTTACGCGATTGTCTTAATCAGTCATTTTCAATAGACGAGGTGATGCTTTCACGATTTAGCTGCAACGTTTGACTCTACATAAATCGTATGAAAAACGACAAGGTTATCTCTGCACAAAACCTGTTTGCGTACATCACTGGCAAGCAAAGTTTAATTCGCTGCAACCTATAACCAATTCATCAGCGCCACGACTATAGAAGCTTTTGAAATGCCAAGGTGACATTTCCTAGAAAATGCTGTTCTCAAATTGGAAGCAGTGACAAGCAAGTTCATTCTGACGTCACGACATTTCTGGATCGATTTTAAAATGGCATATTCATTATGGGAATTTGGACAACTTCACCATAAATACCTGCGCAGAAATTTCACGCAAATTAGCCCTTAACGACAATCCAACGTTTCAGCAAAAGTTTATTTCAGGTGGCTTCACAACTTTTTGAAAATTTCCTATTAAACGTAAATTTACATATGCGCTATGATGCGACTTTAATTCTATTAAAGTTAAAACTCCTCATTACAGTTTGAGTTAGTTGGTTGGAA
>Ga0210059_1010904_pt1 | contig 13975 bp, 7 predicted proteins | sample Ectturendosymbi2_FD_188042 | JGI IMG/M metagenome (GOLD analysis project Ga0210059, IMG submission 188042) | Ecteinascidia turbinata endosymbiont from Florida, USA - Sample 2 (SPAdes) (version 2) | ecosystem: Host-associated > Tunicates > Ascidians > Unclassified | place: Key West, Florida... | reverse complement strand
TTCTACTGTATTTTGACATACCGTTGGAAAATTTTGAGACCGTTTCGGTCTTTCAAAACCAACTTGAAAAACGCTGATTCCAAAATTCGTCGATAATTTCACAAACTGGGAGAGTTAACATCGTTTGTTTATGAAGTTGATTCAAAACCTTTATCTGACAGCATTCAACAATACGTAGACCTTGTAGGCGATAAAAAAATTCCTCACCTTGCTCAGGTAGGCTATGCGCACCCAATGCGGGCAAAAATTTTTTCAACTTGATTGAAGAAATACTTCAGTCTATGTTTAGAGCTGGTTCTTTCAGTAGCTGATCTTTATGCGCTCTGTCGAGCAGTCCTATATCGCAATCTGCGTAAGAGTTGTGTTTTTCGAGTACGGGTTGGGGATTTGCCCAATTTGGGCCATGGTTACCAGTCGTGTGACAACAAAAGCTGTGCGTAAGATAACTGTTAAGATGAAGATTACGTCAAGACTCTGCTACTTCACACCGCAGTGATTGTTTTTGGAAAGGGAGTCGACCTGATTTTGTATTGACCAGTACCTGGACTTGCTTTTTGTAAACGAAGTATCTAGGTCCTTAAATTCACACGTGCGTTTCCTCAGAACAATCATTGCCGCCGCTGAATGACAGAAATTACATTGCTTTAACTTATTTATGATCAACAGTGTGCTGCGACCAATTCTGATTGCCATGAATTGTTGTGAAGTATTTGCCCGTTTTAGGAAGAGGTCACCTTATGCGCCTGAAAATTGCAAAATCTTGAAAATAACATTTTCATGTCTCAACCTAATTTGCTTCTGTTGCATGTAGAGCCGCAAGCTTCGAGCAAAATACGATTTTGAACTTCAACTGATCACCAACAAAGGCTACTGGCGGACGTTTTGCATTTTTTTTGTCTTTTTGGTCTCTTTGGTATGCGTACCTCCCACATTTTCGTTTGGGAAACTGTGTTTGTTTTTGACAAAACAAAAATTTAACCTGGGTGATAACGAGACAATTTTTGCCCACTTTGGACATGATTAGCAACGATGAAAGTTGTCGAGGCTAACCTGAACAGGATTGATATGCGGCATGCTAGATTTCTGCACGTACAACAAAGCCCGTTTGCGAAAGCTTCGGTAAACGTTCGGCTTAGTTCAAAGTAAATTGTGTTTTAAACACAAAGCAGAAGAATTTAAACTGAACCGCAAAATGACGTTCAGCCCACACACTATAATTTGATCACAGCGTAGTTACACAACGAGAAAGCCATTCCTCGAGAGACCTCTCGGTCAAAATAGCCAATTTTTTAAGTTGTTCGTGCAGGCATTACAAGGGTGTCTATTTTCTCATTTCATTTTAAGTTTTCTCAAAATGCCCAAAAGTTATTTAGTCTTAATTTTCCTGACGGTTCATATCTGCTTGTCAACTACTCAGCCACAAGATGTGCGCGCAAATTTGCAGATTTGATTAGCGAACGGCAAACACCATCGCAAAAGCAAGTCGCTCGGCTTATTGACTCGTGGTTTGCTTCGTTCCACAAACTCGCAATCCATTCAGGACAGTGAACAAAACTGCTTATCTGCGCAGTTCACCCTGATGATACTGTATTTGGGCTTAGCGGCTGATTGCACATCTGCGCTCATGCCATCGTTACTTGCATCATGAAGAGCAGGGATGCGGATCCGGGTGACTTTTTTGTCTTATTCTGAAATGCTTTGGGATCATGTTCAAACGTCCAATTTCGCACGGAATGGGACAGTTCGGCGACGCCGTTTCAGTGGTGGACGTTAAGGTGATAGATCAGTTAATAAGACATGAAACTTTTGATGGGAGCGCTTTTTAAGTTCGTTTTTAAGACATTTTGTGTTTAAAATTTAGTGTTTAGAGTAAGAAAACATTCTTTGTACTCTAACCTTTGAAATATTTCAAAAATACTCTTTTTAGTATACTGCAGGTTTTTTAAGGCGTTTTAGGGACCCGATTCGGGTCCTTAGAATTTCAAATCCGGTCCCTAGAATCAGAGAAAATTATCATCGGATCCCTAAAATCTGAGAAAATCGGGTCCCTACAGATCATACCGAGTACCTAACATTTTCCTTAAAAAAAACCCTGGTATACTGTGAAACATTTGCGAAGGCCATCGCCGAAACGTCCCGTCATCGAACTGTACTTGATCGCTTTCGCACAGGACGATGCAAAGAAGCAACTCTCTCCATGAACGAGAAGCTCGCCGAGGGAGTTTTTTCCTGATTAAGCTTTATTAAACTGAAGCCGTTGCTACATTCCAACCGAAGTGCTCAAAAACTAAGATTTTCAATGAATTGGTTTACAATATGGTTTTAAATTTTGCAACAACTGTGTTGACACAGGCTTGAAGGCCCTTTGAGCAACTTGGCAGAGGGACAAAGATTTCTGAAACTACGCGAAAGAAAATGTTGGCAAAAATTTCTTGGTTAAATGTAGTGGAAAAATTAGAAAGCGCTTAGTAATACCACCTGAAAGAAATACCGGCAGCAGTTTTAGGCATATTCAGGTTTATGACAATTCGCGTTATTGAATGATGCAAACCGAATCGGAACATCAACAGGGACGGAGCAGCATGGTATCATCGTATTTCATCAATAACGACCAGCTATGTAGTCGAGACCTTAACTTTAGAAACCGAGACTTCGTCAAGAAACGTGAGCTGGACCTAAAAACGATCGAATGCATAGAAACTGATATCAGTGACCTGTCAAAAACAGAATTAAGTGCCTTTCTCCTTTGCAAAAGAATTCCCTTGTCTTTGTACTTCCCCGCCCGCGGTCGCGTTTTTTTCAAATTGCTCAATAATTTTCGCGAATGACTGAAAATCGTTATCATCAGTTTTGACCAGGGCTGTGGAGCCGTGGTCAAAATGACACAGCTCCGGCTCCGGAGCTCTTCTTTTCATGATCATGGCTCCAGCTCCAGCTCCGGAGATCTTGGTTTTCAGGAGTCTGGCTCCGGTTTCGGTGTTCTTTCAATCATGGCTCCGCTCCAGATTCAGCTCCGGTTTCTGTTCGTTTTTACACATTAATACTTTATTGGTCTTGGTGTGACTCAAGTTGAATGGAGAATGAATTAAATCAAGTACACTAAACTAAAAGAATATAACAAACCTTTTCAAGTAAGTTCATCTCGTAGTTTTTTACCAGCAGCGCTCTTACCATGAGGAAATCAGCGAAAAAAACAACAATCACAGATTCAGACGATTCAGAGAGCAGTTAGTAGCAGAAACGATAACTCAAGATAACGGTAATATAAAAATTTCTGGAAAGGCAATCGCTGGTTTTGCCGTCAATGCCTGAGGACTCTTTGTTATTTCTTACGACAAGAATCAAGAAAATGGCTGTTTGGAAAACTACATTTATGTCCGAGCATTTAAACACAGACCAGACCCAATTGACCATGTGTTTTGCATTCGTTGCATGCTTTGCCTGTTGCAATCTTGGCGATTCCAGCTAACAGCTCGGCCCGGACAAACCATGCAAAGAGCGCAAAACACATACATAGTCGATTACCTCTCGCATGTATTCTTTCAAACACGCACACATTTGCATTCACACAAATGCGAAGATGTGTTTAACTGCCCTTTGTTCAAAGAAATAGCACGACTACTAGCAAGAAATTCACGTTTGACTTTTTAAAAATAGCTGAAAACGTCTGATTTTTTATCTTTTGCACTTATAATAAGCAATGATGAATGGCAAAGTAAAGCACACTTTAACCTGCAGAGCTTGGGAGAAAATAAGACTGGTTACCGTGCTGAAAACATATATTTTTTTCCACAGATGAAAACTTAACGAAAAGTCCACATTTGTTTACATTGATTTTTATACCCTCCTGATACCGTATTGCTATGCAAAGCAATGGTAGTTCGCTACCAATTATTTATAACTTTCATATTATGCCACTGCTTGTAAACGTAATGTTTCCTAGTGAACTCTGTCAGTAATCAAGTAAACCTTGCTAGCAAGCCTAATTGTTTCTAGTAAAAACTCCTACATTACAATGGCGTGTCGTGCATTTCACGCTTAAATCTGTAATGGTATCATGTCTTAATCATACTCCCAGCTAACAGTATGATTACACAGTTACAAAAGCTATGGGTATTTTTAATATACCTATATAGCTCAGTTCTTTTTAGATCGCTACACTACTACAGACCCGGTTTGATCGTTGTGACTAAAAAGTAAGATGTCATGGTAGATGACGTTTTTCTTCCTTCTACTACAGCAGTTCTCAATCATTTTGCTGAAGGGAGCCAAATCCAGACCTAGGATTTTGTTAGAGAGCCTCACTAAAATGTTTTACCACAAGTCAATTGACACTGTTACACAAAATCTTAGAGGTGTTACTGACAGACACTGTCTATCGAAAGCAATCCTTTCGCAGCAAAGAATCAGACACTAAGCTCTTACAGAGCATATATGTCGCCTACGAAGTAGGCATCATCAGCTCTTATTCAAATAGAATCTGTTGTTGAAAGATTGCTAAAAGCCGCAAAAATATGCTTGGGAGATGCATGCGGCTCTTAGAACAGTATTTGAAAAACACTGTTCAACAAGTAACACCACGCCTGCCAGCTATGATGTCACAGCCTTAGCGATTTTAAACCAAAGAAACATCAAAGGCTTGCATACCCATTGTTGCAGTCTGGGGTCGTAACCAGGGGTGTAGCGGGGCGTGAACGCGTATGAACGGCGTTCCCACACCTTTTTCACGTTTTGCTTTAAAATGAGTTTGAAACTGTTGTAAAATGGCTATTCTTGGGATGCGTTCCCACACCTTTTTGTCAGCACTACATCCCTGGTCGTAACTCGTAACAATCGCGATTATTGTGCCATAAAGAGCACACGTAAGTCTATTTGGCAAAACCGTTAGTATCTAGGAAGGGACGCGGAGCCGGAGCAACCCCTCAAATGGTTCCGGTCCTAATTTTAAACTGAGCTCCGGCTCCGCAGCCCTGCTTTCGACTCAGTAGCGTAACTAGGGAGGGCAAGGGGGGACATCTGCCACCGGGCGCAGCATTTTGGGTGCGCCAAATTGAGGTCGGAATGTTATGTAAAAATTACGAAATGTATTGCAAGCTGCGAACGATCTTTCAGTAAACTGAAACTGGTCCTTTCATACTTTCCGGCCCTAATGACTAACAAGAAGTCAGGGCAGGTTTTGTGATCTAGCTTTGATGAGAATAGAAAGCGACGAAACATCGAAAGCTAACTTTGACGAAATCGTAGAAGACTTTGCTTCGATAAAGGCACGGAAAGTGTTGCTCAATTAGCATTTATGTCTAATTCAACCCGAAAAGGTTGAATATGTATATGATTCGATGGAAATGTGTTTTTCGAACACAAGTGATACATGACTTGCATTAAATAATTTACTGTGCAATTCAAATTAAATGTGTTTCATTTCAAAAGAAAGTGTCGTTTGCAGTTGTAATATGTTGTTTGATTTTTTTGTAAGATATGCAATTTGGCCAGGCAACACTGTGTAGACCTATAAACTATGGTAACGTTATCATTTGAATGTTTTGATGTTCGTCATAATAAAAACAAATGAGAATAAAAGTATGTTGTGGTCCTTATGGATAATTTATATTTTATTTTCTGAAAAGTTCAAAGCAAAAATAAACGCAAATATAGTCCGTTTTGTAAGATTTACTTTCTGCATGCTTTATGTTTCCTAAAAATTGTGCCTATATCTAATATTTAAATTATTAGAAAGGGCGCACATTTAAACTTTGCCACGGGCGCTACTTTGCCTAGATACGCCACTGTTGATGCCAAAGGAGTAAATGTAGAAATCAGAAAACTACTGAAATGTTTTGCACCAAGATGACAGTTGACATATGGAAATCTCCCGGCAGTCTAGCACGCAGTACAGACGTGGTAAAATGGCATTGAGCACTACCTGCGCGAAAAATGTCAGATTTAGGATATCAAAATGAGGACAGGTGGTCAGTATGTAGGCTAGGCTACTTATACCATAGCGAAAACCTAAACTGGGCCGCACAAAACCTTCGACTGAGCCGAATGCACCTCGCGCGTCGGACACAGCTGTTTTAGGATTTTGCAATTTTGTATTTGTCTAGTCCAGAAATTTGTATAAAATCATTTGCCTTCAGGTTTTCATACGCGTTTTTCTCTCTGTCCTTTTCTTTTATGTATTCGTGATTCTGCCCTCAGTGAGTCCTTTCCAGACGTTCTAAAACTCAAAACTCTTGGAGTGAATGCTCCAGAACCTCCTGCAGCGCGCACCTGCGGTGAATGTGAACAGACCTGGCGAGGGAGGGGAACAAGCGGGTACATTGCACCTGCGATTTTTCAAAGGCACTGAAAAACCCGTTACCGGCGCTTTATAGAACAAGGTGCAACACTGGTCAATTGCATACTGTGTTATCAGAACATTTGTGCCCATAAATTTATGTCACTACATTTATGCAGATGATCAGCAAACGTTTTGCCAATTTTTGCATTTTGTTTTAGTCGCTATAATTCCAATGTATTATCGTAATGTGGAATGCCGCAATACAACGGTTTGAATATACAACCGTGACCGAAATTTCCAAGTACGAAACGATAGCCAATGATTTCCCAGATTCAAGGCCCTGACGTCACAGTCATGAAGTTTTCAGTCACAGTCACGAAGATGGGCTGAGAAACTATATGCGGGGCCCGAGTCTGCTTTCGTTGTCGTTTTACTCCCGATTCACTCTTCGCATCTATACCGCCACGAACGGGCTGGATGGGGGCGCCCAAACTGACTTTGCCCCCGGGCGCAGGAAACCGTAGCTACGTCAGTGTTTCGACTGTCAAGTTTATTGCGTTCCATCCGATTTTGTCTCGTTTTTGTGTTATGCTAGCGAAAACACTGACGTAATGAGGCTTCGCAATAAAAAAATCTTTTTTCCAATGCATTTTTTCAAGTAACGTTTCCAAGAAAACTTTATGTGTAAAACAAAGCATTGGAAGTCTCGAGACTTCCAGTATTCTTCGTGACCAAGATTCACTCGTCTTACTTCTCCATCATTGATGAAGAGCTCAGCTGAATTTATCGCAATGATAACCTTAGAAATGGTTGCAACAAGTCTCGAGAGTAGGTGAAATTTGGTCCTTGCACCAACACGAACAGAACGTTGCTTTAACAACTAAGTAATCCATACTTAAAGCTTGAAGAAACTACAAGGGTTTCGCTTCACATTCAAAATTATAGATCTCGCAATCTGCTCTGGAATGTACCAATCACCTGCAAACATGATACTTTTTGAGGAAAAATTCGCCGTTTTTTGGTGGATTGATGTCGGCAGAGGCAATAATAACGGCCGCTCATACGCGAGCGCAGCGATACACGCTATGAAAGTGCTTTTTTTCTTTGAATAAAACGTGTGCTAATCAAGAATCGTTGTGCCTGGAGTCTTCGTTTTTTGAGAAGCAGACTGAATCCAAAGGATATTTGGGAAAACCACGCGCAAAGCCAGATTAAAATGTTTTCGCCTGTTTGATTTTTGTAGAATACGTCACGGTTAAAATCACGAAAAGGCTAAGATTTTGAAAATTTGAACTCTGTACATATCTTTTGGGGACCATGCTGAAGATCAGTTTCTCTTCGGTAAAATTGAGTCTTTTTGAATATACTCCACTCCATGAAGTTTGAGCACAGTAACACTAACTTTTGCATACACGAGTACATATTGTTATGTATAAAGCTTACAGCAGGCCTGTCCAACCTTTGTAGTGTTGCCGGCCACTTTCACATGAAGAAATTTATTGCGGGACACAAACGTTTTTTGTGACGTAACAAATCCCTTGATTTTGATAAGTTTTATGCGATAACCGGAGGTGATAATGAGTCCTATAGTTTTACAGGGCTCCCATCGCTGGTTTTTCCACCCAGATCTGTTTTTTTGTTCATCTGGGTGTCTAGGTTTAATTTTGAAAAATCCTATCAAATCTGTTTTTTTTTAAATAAAATTTGACAACGAGCCATAGTAAATACAATAGTACAATAAACATATTTTCTGGTCATTACACTGTTCACATACGATCATCAGGTGAAAAAAGTACTTAAATAGGTGAAACAAAACGTCTTCAGTCGGTTTTGCACCCGTATCAATATCATTATCAAATACTGTAGGTTGCTTGCCATCCAGTAGAGACAGCCATGCAGTTGAGTGTACAGCAGCGCAGAAGCAACATCAGTGAATGACAAACGCTTGTATAAACAAGTGAAAGATTTGCATTTGGGTGAATGGTTGTTATTACACTGCGCCAGCTGAAGAATTAGATGAAACAAAGTTTACAACAGAATGTTCAAATTCTTTGGGTGCCCTATTCATGCAAATTAAAAAACAATTTGCATTGGAGGAAGTATTTGAAGCTTAGGAATTTTACATTCCTTTGCAGCTCAAGATCTCACAAAAGATCCATGTTCAATGGCGAATGTGACCCTACACTTTGCCCTTCTTGTGCCTGAAGATAGGTTGGAAGCCAGGTGGTTATTTTCAGTCATTTTTCTGTCGTAGACCAAAGTTTTTTTAAATGACAAAGAAATTGAGTCAATTCGGTCATAATGTTTGAAAATATAAACTAGTGAATGCTGTTGTGGCTAATTTTAATATTATGAGACAGATGACCAAAACGACTCAGCAAAAAAACAGGCTGGAGGCCATATCAATAGTTTAAACATGTGTCCTTGTCCAGTATATATCCTTGATTTCTGGTAGTATCGGCGTAACATCAAAGATGGCTTAGATAACTCTATCTTTGCAAAACTTCTTGATTTTGACCATATTTGCAGTTTGTCACATTTCACGACATCATTATAAAAATTATTTTTACTTGTTAATTGTGTTAAAACAAAAACAAGCATTGTCAAGAAGCCAGCAAAACGGCTCTCATATACCTAAGCCTGAAAAATGAGACATGTCGATAACAGAGTATGTTATCAGCATTATTAGTTAATATAAAATGTCTTGAGTAACAGAAAAGTAATCCAAACGTTGATTTTAACGCTGAAGACACACACTTTAAACAAGGAACTAAAGTAAGTCAGTATTTTAATCACCGTTTTATCTCATATGTTTGCATTCATATGTCTTTTTGCCTTTCTGTTTTTTTTTGGTAGATAAACGGTTTTTTTTTCATGAACAATCTGGGTTTATGAGAAATTACAGAATGGGAGCCCTGGTTGCACGCAGTGTTGCCAGGTTGTATGTATGTAAACCAAATCTAAAAAATTCACATATTTTCGAAGCGATTGTTATACAAGCTTTTGGGTGGTAGGCCCATAACAGAAACAACAGGTATAATTTTGGTGTGTTTTGATGGCAAATATACTTGGGTCTATAATAGGGGCGCAACCAGCTCTTCATTTCGGGGAGGGGGATTTTCAATTCGATGACATCATCGTGCTTATTCAACCGTGACACAACTTTTTCGCAAACGGTCACATATAACAATAATGTATTTTTGCTCGCAGACACGAAATCCATAGTGTACAAACACACACATTCTACACAACGCTGGATAATAAAGACAGAACGTTTTACAACAGCATTGGAGGCTGAATCACCAGTGTCAAGCGAAATTTCTGACTTCACGCCATATGAGCATACACAGAGCAACATTCCACATGTAAAATACGCTGAGAAAACTGATGATTAGGGCTTAGGGACTGCGTGTTTAGATAAGTGTGTCGAGTTAGGGTTTATGTTACAGTTAGAAAAAGAAAATTAATTGAAGTCTAAGTTTAAGTCCAATATTTTTCACTGGTTTTACTTACTCCCGTAAAGTGTAGCTTGTTGTGGGTATCTGACATCTAACCAAAAAAGTTTAATTCACACAACACACATCAAAAAGTAATCGCCAAACTTTATTCCTTTACTCTAAGAAGCAAAATAACTGACAAAAAATAGGTCAGAAATTTCGCTTGACAGCGGGCTACAGAAACTTACTTAACAGAACGTTTTGTAGCGGCGTTGGAGGCCGAGCCTCGGGTTTACAGACGCATTCTTAACACTATTTGTTCACTTGGTACAACACTACTGCACTACTAAAACACCTTAAAAACACATGGTTACATTGAACCTGATGATTCATGACTCCCAACACTCGCTCTCCAGGGCAGGTTGTATAGAGCTCTGCATCCAAAATTATAGGACACACGAAATCTTTGCATGCATGACTTTCTGAAATTCCACCATATTTGTGATGCATATATGGGCGTACAAAAGGAACGAAAAAGTATATTTTTGACTGCATTTGAACATCGGGAAAAAGAGGCTCGCAGCTCGTTTGCTGCACAATATTTTTATCGCAGTTTTCTCTGAATGTCTTTGTCATCTGAGAGCCCAGTATTCAGTATAGCTCCCAGATATTTGTATTGTTTAACAGATTTTAGACATTTACCACCTATTTGTCAGTAGTGGGGTGACTGTGCTTTTTGCACCCTTAGCCTTAAACGTCATACCAACAGTTTTGCTGCAGTTGAAAATATTTCCTTGCGATTCTGCATAAGCCAGAACACAGATAAAAGTTCTCTTCGCAACATTTCCGAAAATGAGAACTTTTCAGTTTTAATCAAGATGCAGACAGAACGATCGGGACAGAGTAAAAATTTTTATTCTCATACAAACACCTGGTTCCGTACTCAACTAGTGTAGTCATAGCTTTAGTGTGATAGATGTATAGGCTACTACAGTAGTAATCCTACCTAATTTTCGTCTTGTTTAGCAAATTCGTTCTAGCTCTTCTTCTGGCACGTGTTTAAATTTCTATCACAAACGAAGATCCCAAACTTCAAAGATAGCCTTGAATGCTACCATTTCGGGCAAAACGGACCAGGTGCCCAGTGCGTGTGGCGCATAACGGATCATGTGTGTTTGGGGCAAAACGGCTTTTTCTGGCATCCATGAGTTGTGTGAAAGTTTTTAGAAGCACGTTTAGGGCTATGAGTTTTCAGGGCTTGAACTGGTTGCAAAAGTTAGGGTCTTGTTAAGCGTCATTTGGAGCCAAAATGGTCTAGTAGGTGGGTGCGTTCAACACTTGACTAGCACTCATATGACACTTTACTAAACCATTTTCCCAAGCCGTGGTACTGGGATCAACCCAGAAAGACACTAAAACGTGAAACAGTCCTCACGCTAAATTTAGTTAAAAGCTATCACGTTTCGAATCGCAAATGCAGCTAAACAACCTTTTTTAAAGAAATGTACTACGTCCGCTTTGCCTCTAAGAAAAATAATCAAAACGTCGTGGAAGAACAACAGATTTGACGTGGCACTGACTGTTATGTCAAGATTTCTCTAATCAGTTTGAAAGTTTAAGCAATTTGCACGGTTCAACAGTACCCTAATGTTATAAAGTTTCATAAGGGCAAAATGAGGCTTATCTAAGACAAATTGTACACGAACAAATAGATAAAAAATGCCTTAGAAATACGAACATTTTAAACTATCTCCCAGTTTTGACACTTCCTGGATATTTGTGCTCAAATACCAATCATTTACGAAATTTTCAATTAGATAACCTTGTCTCAAGATCAATCTTGTAAGTAGATAATTTACCAGCAGGACAAAGAAAAATTCCAATAAAACTTCTTGAAAATGATTAGAATATAAAATTTCATCTTTATTCTTTGAAAGTTTCTGCAAATGACAAAATTGATATGCAATGTTTTGAAAATTTCGGGGGGGAGGTTCCTGAATATCATAATTCCTGCAAACAGTAGGGTAATGCCTCCTACGATGCTTGCGGCAATGATAATGATCTTTATAGGTTCAGAAACCAAACCTACTCCTTTATCAACGACATTAGTGATCAGATCACCTCCTTTGTCAACAATATCTGATCCGAATTGGATAACATTACCTATTCCTTCATTTAAATCCTCAATTCCTAGTTCAGGAACTGTTATAGGAACAAAATGATATGTGAAGTTATAAACTTCAACAGGTTTTACAGTCATTTCCACTATATCTTGTAAATCTTCCAGATCTTGAGTTAAATCAAAATTTTGTTTATGTCTCTTGAAACTATCTTCCAAATGCTTTCTTTGCTGTTCAGCATTTACTTGTTTTACGGGATGTTGTTTTTCCCAATTAATTGATCTGGGATTGGTTGATAATGCGATAAATTTCCGTATTAATCAGAATTCCTCTGCGAATTTGGTTCGAATAAATAGTATCATTCCTTAAATCAGGAATGCTTTTTAAATTTTTCAGAGTATTCAGTATAAGCTTTCGTAGATTATCTTCTTCAATTTCTCTTTGGGTATCTCTGGCGTTAATACTTAGTGCCAATTTTCGATTTTCAATCATCATTCTTGTATTAGCAATTTGTTGTTCTAGAAGTTGTTTATCTACAGCAAATTGTAGATTTTGAAAATCTTCCTGTTTACGACCAAGGTGAGCTGTTATTTCAGCTAAGCGGTTTATCGCTTGAGTTAATTGTAATTCTCTTCCATTGACTTCGGAGAATTGTTTTTCAGCAGTACTCAGTTGTCCCGTAGTCTTTTTTGATATTTTCTAATCGTTCATTTATTTCGTCACTAAACCTCCTTAATTGATTCTGGAATGTTCCCGCGAAGGCCAATCCCATTAATCCTCCAATTACCAATGAGAATAGAAGGAAAGCTCCTCCATCTCGGGTAACTCTGGTTATCATTCTGGTTCCACGCTATAGTTTCTATGTAGGAAACACAAGTCTCCATAGGCAATTGCTGGAGCATTCTCTTTAAGATCAGGAACTACTCCAAGTCTGTCCATAAGGATAAAGGTCCTGTTGCATTGTAATAACTCTTGTCTCTTATTAAGAGACGGGTTGTAATATTTGAAACAATGAGTATTAACTGTATTGTTTTGATATAATCTATTTATAAGATCAACTCTTGCGGTATACTTTCGGTCACAATACGAGTTTCCTCTATCGTATGCGATGAAAGATTTGTTCGCTCGGAATGGTTCCGATACAAACATGTGTGGTTCATACACAAGATATGAAAAATGTATATCATCAAGGATATTTTTCTTTTTCTTACTGGACCATATCTTATGGTAATAACACACCATTGGGGTAAATCATGTACCATCGGAAGATTAGTGCTCCAATTCCCAAGTAATGTAAACTTGACCTCTTATATCTTGGTGAAAATATGCGTTGAAATAATCCTGTTATGGTGAATTTTGTTTTACCATCAGGGTAGTTTCCCAATCTATCTACGGAGATGAATTACATTCAGACAAATTATTTTGTGCAATAGTTAACAATTGCTCTTCTACTTTAAATGGTGGTATGAACAAAAACTATTTCTCAAAGTGGGATTCTAGTAACATGGTGGTACAGATTCATTACTTCTTGTAGTGGTCTTGTGTTTATTATAATGGTATATGTTAAAGTTCCATGTGGCCCATTGATAATTTTCATAATAGTATGCTAATAATCTGCTTGTGAACATGAAAGCATCTCTCATTACTGGGATATTTGTAAGTGATGTTATGGTATTCCAATTCCATTTTATATTGCGGTTTTACAAGCACTCTTAGTCTGAGTACTTCAACCGGTGTGGAATCGTGGGCGCAATTGGGGGGCACACGGGGAGGTGTCAGTAAAAAAGGTGCATGAGTTCGTCAAAATATCTTTAAGGGTGCACAACAACAAAAAAGGTTGAAGAGCACTGCAGTATCTTACTAGGTTTCTGGCCACTGCTCCGTGAGCCTAAAAGACAAAGGTCAGATTTTCTGGTTACCAGACTGCATGCAAATACCGACCTCACCACTGAAGCAGCGTGAATAGTCTGTCTGTGATGAAATATTTCAGAGGCGGCACAATTTTTGCCGACATAACCTCACCTCGCAACTGCTGCAAATCTTCGTGCATTGCAGAGCTCATGCAGTTGGTTACTTGTCCGTTGGTCTTGCTACTACAGCCATCAATGGCTTCTATGGAAGCCTGGTTGTGGTATATGCCA
>Ga0210059_1010903_pt1 | contig 13976 bp, 12 predicted proteins | sample Ectturendosymbi2_FD_188042 | JGI IMG/M metagenome (GOLD analysis project Ga0210059, IMG submission 188042) | Ecteinascidia turbinata endosymbiont from Florida, USA - Sample 2 (SPAdes) (version 2) | ecosystem: Host-associated > Tunicates > Ascidians > Unclassified | place: Key West, Florida... | reverse complement strand
AAAAGGAGGGGATGTTGTTGCAACCTCTCCGGTGGTGTTGCGTTAAATGTGTGATTCACCACGAACGGGATGTGCGTGAAGAACAACACCATACATATATGTGGCGCAAACAAGCAATAATAGAGTGAGCATGGCATGTGAACTCTATTGTTGCTTGCTGCCACAGTGCGAAGCTTTGCGCACATGCCGCTCGGGATTTCCGATCGCAACACAAGCATTGAAATATGACGCCAATGCCTATACACCATATGACGGTATAAATTACACTGTTTTAGACAAAATTAAACCCCTATGAAAACGTATCGATGAACCACCTGAAATTCAAATAGGCTGTTACAGGGGCGACCCAGGTCAACAGCGTTACTCGGGCTCATCATACGATTTATTCCGACCGAATTCGACGATTGCAAAACCGTTCGACGGCTGCATCACTGAAATTTCCATTTGCTTAAGCTCTGGCTGGATTTATTGTTGGTCTATTGTAGTTACGCAACAATAAATGAGAAGTTAGTATGATCAAATCTTCAATGTTGAACAACGTACGTCACAGTGCAATGATACGGCCAGTAAGCCATCTGCGTACCGTGGCTGTGGAGCCGGTACTCAAATTTCAGGATCCGGCTCCAGCTCCGGGCATTGAAAGTTTTTGGCTCCGGCTCCAGAACAATTTGGTCCAAAATATCAGAAAAAACTCAATTATATCTATAACTCGCTTGCCCAACAAACTATCTCTGTGGATGCGGAACCCAAATTTCAGGCTCCAGTTCCACCATCTAAAAGTTTATAGTTCCGGCTCCAGCCTTGCAAAATTGTTTCGGTTCCGGCTGCGGGATACGGATCCGGGTCCACAGCCCTTCGGGATATGTTAGGCTCATTCATATCACCCCTTGTTGCTGGACAATTTGTTATTCGTTTGAATTTATTCTCCAAATGGGAACTCTCCATTGGATTGGACTTCAGATTTTTTATACAAATCCAAAAACGTTCAGTCCGATATGAATTATCTTTCAAAAAATAATTGCATAGGTCAGCTCGGGCTCTAATGGATGAGCTCGAGTAAAGCGCGAGTGAACGAAGTCGAGAGAACGCCCACTAGGAACGATATTGTTTTATTCAGATCACCTGCAACATAAGCGTGAAAGACTAGACATAAAACGAAAATATAGGAACAGCGACAAGGCCCAGCGAAATTAGCCCGAGTTAAACAACTAATGAAGTGGGACCGTGGGTGGTGGCACAATATAAAAAGCAAGCTTGCGTTCTCCGATATGAATCGTAATCGAAGACTTGAGCTAAACCCGTGTGCTGGAGTAGCCACTGGGCTGTTAAAAACACCACAAAGAGCTTAAAAACAGTCAAAAATGACACAGCTTTGATGCCTGTCTTGAACACATTCAAAATCATAACTTTTCCACATGATGAACACAGAAGCAACATGACTGAATACTCATTCTACTGTACAACTGCACTAGATACCAGAATGCAAAGACGAGACAAAGAATATGTAGCAACTAGGAAGTGGTCTGTAAGGATGCCAATTGTGTTGCCAATGCAGAAATAAATGTAGCTGTTTAGTGTTGCCAGTGCAAAAACGCATTTGAAATTGACGTGCGTCGCCCTCAACATATATCGTTCCGACACCCATGCACAAAATCATGTAAAATTACATTATTTTTGTAAAACATTGTGTTGTATTACAACAACTGGCAACACTGTTCATTAACGACAACGCGGTAAGCAAGCCACAGGTGACAGACTGTGCACGGTGCATTCTGCCAAACAATTACGAAATCCTGCCAAACTCACTGCCAAATTACAAATAATACTGACAAAATACTGCAACAGTAGTCTCAAAAAGTGGAGGCGTAGGTCCATGTGGCCTCCCCGGTTCCGCCACCTATGCGTGGAATGAATACGATGCAATAATGTGTATGAGAGAGTTTCCAGTGAAACATATGAAAAGACTCATTTGAACAATGTTTGTGGAGTTGTAATGACATGGATACGATATTCGCCACCCAAAAGGTTTAAAATTTAAGTGAAGGTACTTTTAAAGTGGTCAGAGAATGTGAAATTCAATTGTTTGTAGTGGCAATAAATGAATGGAACGCATTATGCCTTGAGTGGCACTTGCCGCGGTGGCAGTTGTCCCGGCGGCATTTGTCGGGGTGACACTTGTCCGGGTGGCAGCTGTCCATAGCTCCGCCTACATTTACTTTCTTAATGGGTTTCTGTCGGTTTGCTTGTGAACGGCGATTGCACCAAAGACTTTGTTCAATGACCAACTAAAATCTGGCGTTTGTGTACACTGTCAACACTACTTTCGTTTTTTCATCTACTCAACGTTCGATACGCTGGCAGGTGGATACGTCACAAGCCACACGCAACAAGCGGATCATCCCATGACGCGCTAGTTAGGAAATCTGCTTCTATTCCTTTCATCAGCCCGATGCTTAGCTCGGTATTCACACTTTATCCTTGATACACGTGTTCCAAGAAAACTTAGAAGCCTCGCAATTTGAATCATGTGAATAAATTAATGTGATTTCAAAACAGCCAAACCGACCTACGCTTGTCGACAAGGTTGACGATATGATGGGATAATATTTTGCACTTCTACTCTACCCATCGCGATGACATGCAATGCACCTTAGGTGGATTATGTTTCCAATGAACAATGGCTTTGCGCTACTTCACTAATTTAAAAAATGTTTTGTGCAACCAATTCATAGAGACAGTCCCGTCACCACACGAGTCCTTTGGTGGGCTTATCTCCCCTAAGCAGACCTCCAAACCCTCCAATTGAAACAAGGAACACTATGAATAAGTAGACTTTTGGCAACATTTAGAATGTCTAGCCCCACCGCACAAACGTAAAGCCCCCCTTATTAAAGATTTTCTGGCGACGGTTCTGCATAGAGTTACATTTTCATCAGGCATTTCGAAAACATGCCCACGCAGTTCCGCGTTCGTCTTTACTCTGCATGTGTTTTTTCAAGCGATTTCAAAATTTGCAAACCGTCACAAAAGTTTAAGCTAAAAATCGCGTTACTTCAAAATCTAAATACTCAGAGCACATAGTGTCTGTGGTCGCAATGCCCTTCTGTTGTAATGCGAGCCCTTCATAATCTGTTGTTTAAGGCCCCACTGATGACGTCTTTGCAGTACTTGCACGTCACTAGAGTGTGGTGAACGGTAAATGTTGTCAATCGTGCTTACGCATCTATGTATCTACAAATACAGATGTTATAGCAAATAAAGAGCTATAGTTTCACTTCACTAAAACCAAAGCCATATACAGTATCTTTTAACGTCACGCTACAATTTCGAAACCTTCAAAGTTGGACAGCGCAAGAGTTCTTTTTATCACAGAAGCTTTAGTTAAAAGCAGAACGATTAGACAGCGGCAATAAGGTTTTTCAAGTTCGCAAACCCGTTTGGTTTGCTAAAACACTTCAGCCAAAAAATGTGCTTGGTAACGCTCGAACTTTGTGGAAGGAGTTTGCTTGTCAAAATCTTACTTACAAGCATTGAGGTAATACCTGCATAGTTCAACGCAGTGAATTTCACGAAAGTAAATTTTAAGCTATTCTTTTCAATGAATTAAGACGCACCTACAAACTATTTACATAATATTAAATATCATCGAAAGCTGTGGTGTGCAAACGCCTCAATACTGCGTCTGGTGGTTGCATTACGTCAGATATAGAGTAATGTAAGCTTTACCCGGTCTGGGAACTGCATTCAATTTGCTGCAACAAGTGTGCGCAGCTGAAATAAAGCAAACTGGTATATCGTGTCTGTGCAATTAGACCAGCACACGTTTCTTTAACATTTCCTTGAAAGCATAATATAGGACGAACGAAGAAAACGTTTGTGACGCGGATTTCTGATATTGTTCTAACATGCATGATGGTGTGAAAAAATCGATAAAATAAGTAATATTTGCAGCCATGCGGCCAACATCACATAACTAATACAGATTTTCTTAGTTAATTTATTTCATTCGACTTGACATTACAACAAACTTCTATCGACCTAGACAATAGAGAAAGTACGAGGAAAATACTCTGCATGTCAACTCATCTCCAACTAAGAGTAGGTTGCAAAGCATTTTAACACGTTATTTGGCGGAACGGCAGCGAAGGAACGAACAGCTGGTGTGGCCAGTCACTATCCAGAGTAGCCGCTTTCAAAATCATATCTTGTAGGTAATCAACAGTGTAACTTCGCATTCAAGTAACTAGTCAGCACGAAGGTGAAAGGTTTAAATTCATCAGCAAATATTTTGATAAGAAATCAATTTCAAGTCAGACTACGCATCATCGGTCCACAACCTGCAAGCATATGATACCATTTATTCTTACAGGTATCTAGAGAGTGAAAAGCGGTTTGTAATAAAAACGTAACAGTGTTAGGTTCATGTAAAGGTGACTTATTAGCTGCGCCATGGCTCAAGGCCTTTTGGTGGTTGTTATCATCACAATCTGACCAACATACTGTTGGTGGCATATCATCACTGGGAAAGATTTATTTTTTTCATTTTTTGTGAAAGACTTGGTGGCATGGTTTTTGTGTTTTCAATGGCACCCAAAGAGCGCACAGTGCTTCCACGGCCTTGATACACCTTCTATTTTCTTTTTTGTATTGCTTTTCACAGGTATACAGGATTTTTGGGAACTTGAACTTTGTAACAGATTTGGGGGTTTGGGGGGCGCTGAGTCCAAATATCGCATCCGTTTTTGTCCACCTGGTCAGGATTAGCCGCTACAGACTGTTTTGCAGTTTGTAGTAAAGCATTGAAAAACGTCACAGAAAGTTTCAAAAGTTAACTCCCATGATTTGTAACTTGAAAACAGATTTTGTAATCACTGGTTGTGCTTTTAAATGCTGAAATGCTTTATCAGTTGTTGTTGAACTGCGTAACCCCATAGGGAGTGAGTTAAGAGCAGCCTATTGATGAGTGGCAACCACGTTAAAACCCTATGTTAGAATAGTCTGTGCCTGGTACTACAGTTGATAAGCATGACTGGATGATTTGCGGTGAATTTGAAGAATTTGGGCATATTGATTGGGCAACAAAGTGGATACACAAATTTTCCGTGTTTCTTGTGTCTGTGGGACAGTAAGGCTCGTCAAGAGCATTGGACTAAGGAAAATTGGCCAAAGAGAGAAGGATTTGAGATTAGGGAAAGAAATATTATACACTTTCCTTTGATTTATCCAAACTATGTGCTATATCCTCCTCTCCATATCAAACTAGGGTTGATGGAACAGTTTTTAAATAGAGGAATGCAGTGAGCACTGAAAAGTTGAGGGCAAGAATTTTTGATGGCCCTTAGATAGGACGTTTATCGCAGGGCAAATATTTTCCACTCACCATGACAACCCTGGAAAAAATGCTTTGTGATCCTTTACAGCAATTGTGGAAAACTTCCTCAGAAATTATAAAACTCTTAAAATCAAGACCTTTAAAAACACCTGTTAAATTCTTACGAACAATTAGGGTGCAATGTGAATGTGAAGGTTCATTTTCTTCATAGTCATGTAAACTATTTTTCTGAAAACTTAGAAGCATGATGGAAGAACAAGGAGAGTCCTTTCACCCAGGTCCGTCGCCAGCGGGGAGGCCAGTGGTGCACGACCCCCTCATTTGAAATCGGTGCTCCCCCATTTCACCTTTGGCCAACCGGTTGCTGCATTCATTCAATACTGTATTTTAAAAATGTGCTCCCCTTCTGGTTTTTTACCTCTCCTGGTTTTTGGCCCCTCCTGCTGCTAAATCCTGGCGACGGGCCTGCTTCCACCAAGACATAAAAACAATGGAGAAAAGATACCAGTGACCCTGGAATGCCAACATGATGGCAAACTATTGCTGGTGCTGAAAAAGAGAGGTTGTTGGCAGTAGCTACTCCCGAAAAACACAGAAAAGACAATTTCAGGATTTGCAACCATGTGTTGTAACAGGTAATTTTAATTAAAGTAATCACAACATGTTTTAATAAAAATGTACAATATTAACGGCATTAGATTAGAGTGTAGAGAGCTTCTGGAAATTAGTCAGTAAATATAGATTTCCCGAACTGAAAGATTTCGCAATAAAATATGTTTAGAAATACATACGTGTGAGAATATATTTTCTACGACAAAGCAAGTAAAATGTAAAACAGAAATCGAATGGCAGGCGGAAAATTGGACGATAGTCTCCGACTTGCTACCACTATCAGTGGTATTGATAAAGGAACGATAGTGTCAGAGAAGCCTCGATCACAGGCATCATACTGGTAGGGATTTGTAATAAATTGCTATTTGCTATTGTGTCAAAATTTCAATGACGCACTCACTTAACTTCTTTTTTTTTAGTTTTAAATCTTGTGAACCCTGTTGTTTTAGACATCATATTGTCGACATGGCCCGCAAGTTGTCACGTTTTTGTAAAATGGTCCGAAGTTCAAAAGCAGTTGGACCACGCTATGGGTTATACATTCAGCCTCATTTCTTGTAATGTCACGACAATGGTGACCAACCAATCCAAAAGATTTATTCTGTGACTCTTTCACTTTGCGACTTTTTGCCTGTGCTGAATACATGGGTTCGCAAGTCATTTGATTTGCCTGAGTTTAACCAAACCCACAATGCATCAATGTTTTCATCCAAGTGCAAAACATTTGCTTTACAGGTACGTATCACCTAGTTTAGCGGTCTTTCTTTTCGTGTTAATGCAGGTTAAACTTGGTACTTTTTTGCCAATTCACCGTTATGCAGTTTGATTTGTGTTTAATCTCAAATATATTTTCGTGTCCTTATGCAAATATAACTCTTAGAATGGAACTTTTTACACCAATTTCATCTATTAAAATTTGATGTTAAAAGGACAAAGCAAAGCGTCATTAGTGTTGCTTTCAAAACACCTCTAAAAGATAAGATTGGGATCCTGCATTTATAAAACTTCACTTCTGCATCGACCGGATGAATATATTGGTTTCACACCAAGCTGCCCCCCACATTTTGCAACAAAATTTCGCCTGTGATTACAAGAATGAAGATTTTTTTAATCATTCAAGGATTATTATCAGCGTAATGTTGCGGGGAGAAAATGTGGAAGTGCGAATTGAATGTGTGAAGCTCCAGCTCAAAATCGTGTTTCTTCTGACTCAAGCTATTGATTCACACAAAAACGGTCGCCGATTTCACAAGTTTCGGAACGACCGAAACACCTGTTAGAAATTTCAGTCTACAGCCACTGTAACCAAACAATATTTGGGGCCGAAGGGCGCCATGCTTCAGTATGCGTTATTTTTCATCTTCACTGTTGTTTCTCTGCCAGTTTTTACTATTTTCAATACACTTGAATAGATTTTAACCAGCAACAGGAGAAAATTAAGTGTTTGCATCAGTACGTACACCATTTTTCACGTTACTTTCTATGGAAAGGAATCCTTCCCAGCAATTATTTAGACACTAAAATGTTACAGAGTATATATTTCGCCCACAAGGTAGGTATCATTAGCTTTTATTCTAATAGAATCTTTTGTCATGTTAGAGAGGAAATCTTTGAGAGGATAGGTTTTAAGAAACATTTTTTTCGCTCTGTTGCCAGTGATGAGGGAACTGTTTCTGGTGAAAATCATGGCTAACTTTGAGAGAGCATGAAGTAGGCAAGAAAGTCCAAATAAAACGGAGTGATGTTTCTACAATGATCTGCCGTATTGCATATTACAAATAACGAATATTGTTTTTGAACCTGTTCCAGTCCCGTTGCCACGGGGGTCTTGGTGGCCTTAGACCCCCTGTCGAAGTACCAAGCCCTCTCAAATTGAAATGTGAAGCAGTATAAGTCAGTGGAGTTTTATCAAATTTCCAATGTCAAGCCCCCTGCTCAAATGTAAAGCCCTCACATTGGAAACTTTCTGGCGACGGTTCTGACCTGTTCACTTTAGATAGCATTTGTGCAATACACAAAACTGTTGAATATGCGGTTGTGAAGTTTCAGGTTTTATACATTCAACCTTAGTATCTCTGAGTACATCACAGATGGTTAAAACCATTTCAACCAAGCACTGTTTGTTGTTGGTGTAAGCTTGAGCAACAAATGCCATCAGTCGTATGACTTCATACCTGGGAAGTAAGGAAAATAATTTTCCTGCACAAACATTGTCCAAAGTAGTATAGTCGCATGTGTAAGAAACACATCCTTTTAGATAGTTTTACTGTGGTATGATCGTGAACCGGCTATGGTATTTCTTCTGTAAAATTTCGTTTCAGGATCACTGCGTAAACTTGCTGTGTGTCAAGTGGCATGTGTTTAAAAGTTTTAGGATCAATCTTGATTGGACAACGCTACATAAAATTAAAGCACTGCCAGGCGTTTTTACAAGTTTTCACGTTTTCCCAATCATTTGGACTTTAGAGCAGTGGTTCTTAACCTTTTTTCCACCACGCCCCCCTTAAGTAATTTTCCTTTGTTTCACGCGCCCCTGAGTTTAAATAAATTGTAAAATAATGTATTTATTGGTATATTCATTTAATTTTTTTATTTTAAAGGTTTTGTGCAAACGCACACTGTCTGCAAAATGCAGATTGATAAAACAGGCAAAACAGAACGGTTAATAGCAAGTTTTGTAGTTGAACAACAAGGTTACAGACACTTTCTTTACTCTTTTGTTCGCTAACCCTCAACACTTGATACAACACTACATTGAGAGTAGGACACTGAGTCCAACCCGGGTCAAGGTCAGGTAAAGTAAAAGTATTGTGTCATGTACACGCCCTCAAACAAACACTGTAACGTCCGAGCACTCAGTTGAAAAGTAAATTGCGGTTGTAATGTTCAAAGAATAAGGAATATAAACAAACTGACTGCACCAAAGCCCACATCAACCAACCATACGCATGGGTGGTGGAACCTTTTTCAAAGTGGGTGGTGGCACGGAGGAAAGGTCCCCCTCAGAAAAATATTGGGATGCCTAGACCCATGCCACTCCGCCCTTCCGCCACCTATGACCACACGTTGTTAGACGTTCTGCATCGTAAATATTTTTTCGCATCAAGGCCTCAAAAGTTGGAATGTTGCCATGAATCTGATGACTACTAACACTCACTCGCAACGGCAGGTTGTGTTGAGCCCTGCACCCAAAATTACAGGCCACTGATTACTTGGGCAACTTTTGTTGAGCCCTGCACCCAAAATTACAGGCCACTCATCACTTGGCAACTAGCCAGAAAGCAAAGTTACTATCTTCCTTTGGTCGAGAAGTCGACATCGCATGGTGGCCTGTAGCAGCCAAGCCGCATATACCTAGTCTACATTCAACAACAGTATGGCTCATGTGTATTTGAATTGTCATAAATATACATCGTCGCATCACAAAAGAACATGGCGGGAGTACTGTAGAAAATTACCGTAGTATCATGCTGGTGTACAGAAAGCCATAGTGGTATTCCACGATGCGCGGAGCTGTGCAAAATATATGCATTCATGTTCATCTGGAATTAGGCAAGCCGCTCTGCGATGCAGCCTGCTACCTTGAAATTCTATGTGCACCATGCTCTTCTCAAATGCGAGAAAGGCACAGATGTTATTGTCAAAGGGACTTGACATGCCGACTAAACAGTTGCCCTGGTTGAACCCCTGAGATGCAGGTCGAGCTTTGGCCTGCAAAACTTCAAGAAACTTAACCCCGACTCGCATCTCTTCCGGAACTAAACCAAATAACATGTATCGGCGTAAAATTAGCACTGGCGTAACGTTTGGAAGATACACATTCCCATTCAAAACCTTTCCATGTTGTAGAGAATCTAAGGGCCCGCGCCCCCCTGGAAATTTCTTCACGCCCCCCTGGGTGGGCGCGCCTCCCCGGTTAAGAACCACTGCTTTACATCTTCATTTGCAGCTCCACGCCACGTAGCGATTTGCATGAAACGGTGTGGAAATTAGCCTTATGAAACCATATCAAATTCCTTTTATTGAAGCATGCCATTGCTTCTACTATAACTATAAATCTTTTGTAGTATTTGCAGTGCTTCGTATACCAATCTGAAAATATGTTAAGATGTCAATATTTCCTAAATATCCATCAGAGCATCTGTGGCACCTCGTACGGATAGACTACGTCATGTAGCAAATCTTATGAAACTGCGTAAAACGTTTAGTACACACTTTTCCATTGGAATAAAAAATATATAATTACTTGGTGTAGCATGCACTGGGAATTGTTTTAGGGGAAGTTTCGGACTTCAACTTGAGCGACATAACTGAATTTCCCCTACAACGTCCAACAGAATAACTATTGTATTATTACTGTTGAGCTGTTTCTTTGCAAATACGTAAACTGACTCCACTCAGGCTTGCTTGAGACACGAAGCATGCTGGGGAATTAAAAAGTCAATTTGTGCAATTCATAACATTTCCATTGAGCTTTTCTTTCAAGAGCGCATAGCGGCAACGCTAACTAACCCTAACCTTCTTGTGAAAATATGCATGTCACTCGGAACCAAGTTGATGGAGGTCTATCTGACGAGGCTGAAAAGTGTGCGACTATGCAAACAGATGAACGCCTTCAACCAAGCCTTGCTTCAACGCAACAGCGCAGCTATTATGTCACGTGATCAACGCCAACGCTGTGTGAAGTTGTGAACGGTGTGTGGTGAGCACACTACTACGATTACACGTTAGTTGGTAAGTCTTTCAATAAAATTGCCTGGCTTTTCTCTGCATAGGCATTTTTTTAAAATGAACATTGTTGTGGAAGATATACGCAATGATTTATTTGGCTTTGTAGTTTTGTTACCTCGCATTTTCTTGAATAATTCCACTGCTGATCTGTTATGTCTTTTGACTCCTTCTCCAAATCATCCTTGCAAGCATTTTCAATGATGTATTCCAAGGCAATGCGAATTGCAACTAAGCATCCAGTTTTCGCATGTGTCGTTTTCATAATGCTGAATATTCTCTCAACATAAGCATTGCTAATTGCAATAGCAAACAAAATTCACATAGGTTTTTCTAGCTGCGGTAAAAGAACACTGAAGCTTCCATTTTCTCGAAAATGTTTGCACCACTTCCTTGCATTGGACATTTTTTCATCTTTCAAAGCAGAGCCTGCCTCTTTAAATACGCAGATTTCATCCAAAAACAGATTTCATCAATAACCCAACACGCAAAACCTAAACTCAAAATCTAAAGCCAAAATCTAAACCCAAAATCTAAACCCAAAACCTAAACCCAAAATCTAAACCCAAAAACTAACCCAAACTTAAACCCAAAACCTAAACCTAAAAGCTGAACCTAAAACTTTAAACCGAAACAATCCCTAAAGCTAAACCCTAAACGCAAACTCTAACCAGTGGTGTTCAACCATTTTCAAGCAGCAACTCATTTTGCAACTCAATTTAACCTATCAACCCCTTCCGAAATTTTCCAGTCAGGCATATGAAACGCAATTGTGTTTGCACAATAGAAAATCTCAATGACTAAAAAATAACGTAGGATATCACTCTGCTGAACAAAAACTATTAAATTCATGCACATGGCAGCATCGGTGAAGAACACCTCTGCCGTATACGCTATAAATAACTCCACAGCACTAGAATTGAAACTAAAACAACTCCCAAGTAATCAGATATTTAATTTCCAAAACACAGCACATTCTTTGGTCAGGAAGTTATTTGTGTGTTGCCGAATGCAACGATACTGAAATGGTCATAATTAATAATCATAATCAAAACAACTTTGAATGAAAAAGTAGGCTATCTTGCCAATTAGCAGTAGCGCAGTCAGCATGTGAGCGAAGAGGCTATGTCCTCCCACAAAATAAAGTGTGTCAGATTTTTGCTGACGCTTTGTATCAATTTTCAGCTGTTAGAAAAATAAACAGGAGTAACAATAAGCAACAGCTGGACGCAAAACGTCAATGACTGATGTCTGCCCCTCCAGAACAAAATTATTGACTGCGCTACTGCCAGGTAATCCCATTGTTTTGGGTACGGCAAATAGTGGTCCATGTACGAAATACAAAATATAGAAGTAACTTATGAACATATTTACCAGGAGCTCTCGTGACCCACAGTAAACAGGCAACATATTTACCAGGAGCTCTCGCGACCCACAGTAAACAGGCAAGTCGTTACAAAAAGAATTATTACGTTACAGAAGCGCAGATTGCAAATAAATTCGTGTTTTTCAATTTTTGTGATGCGGCTTGTTAACTTGGGTTTCATGTCATGCGGTTCATACATAGAGCAGGTTAAAGTCAACCCTGGCATATACATTAAACCTGATACATATTGCTGAATTGTGCACTGACTCATAACCTTAGTTGGTAATACATTATCCTTCCCATACATGCACACTAATCAACACCTCAAACAGCACAATTGCACAAAATGTACGGCAAAATACAACAATCCACTGCTTCTTAGCTTAAATGAACAGAAAATACCTCAACATCTCCAGCAGTATTCGTTCGCATTGCACAAAAACAGGGAACCAACCCAAATGTCTACTTTTGCTTCAGTCCTTTCGCTATGGAGGGGCTTTGGTGGGCTTAGCCCCCCAAACAAAGCTCCAAGCCCCCCCAAATTGAAACAGGAAACACTATAAATTCGTGAAGATGTTGTAAATTTTTAGAATGCCAAGCCCCCCAACACAAATGCAAAGCCCCCTGTTGAAAACTTTCTGGCGACGGTTCTGTTTTGCTTAAGGATATGTAAACTGAGTAACTAGTAGATTTGTGAGCAAGAACTTTAAGCTGGCAGCTACATCTTGCAACTACCAGCAAAATGATTCAATAAAAGAAAGGCTTAATATTCTTAAATCGAAAGCAATGGAATTTTGATTGGGGCCCCATATCCTTTTATTGAAGAATATTGGGCGATCTTATCCGTGATCAAAGAAAAAATGGCCTGTTTAGGAGCCCTTAACATCTTGGTTGGAGGCCTCTTACATTTTGACCTGAAGCGTCGGCCCCTTGTTTTTTGATCATAGGCAATTTATATTGTATCATTTTAGTGTGGCGTCTTATCTCCAGGTTGAAAATCGAATTGTGTTAAAGCATATTAATAATCGCAAACTCGTATCGCAAACCAAATCAAATTTCTACTAAATAACATGTAATCATTATCATAAAAATACAATTATGAACAAAAGTTCATAAATTTTTGAAAGCGCGTAAACCAAAACTGGGGGCTCCTCAAAGCGGGTGAACTTAAGACGGGGCCCCGATTTTTCACACCTTTCACGCTCACGACGACCTCTGCTGTCCATGACCTTTGTATGTATAAGATGAAAGGAAAACAGCAAAATACCAACTACCTGCTCCGGTGGTCTAGTTTGCAAAAAACGCAAATCGACCGCCCTTTATAATCCAGGCTGCAGGGCAATACATACATCTGGCTTAAATGAACGAACAAGTTTATTCACTTCAACAAAGGTATGCAAGTTGAAATTATCCAACTTCTACAGTAGCTGCGCTTTCTACAAACAATTAAAACCCTTAGAAATTTCGATTGTTACGCAGCAATGTCAATTTGTTACGTGATAAGTTCCATATAACATTAATGACTTTTGGCGCGCAAAATGTAATCTTCAGGACAGCGAACGGCGGGGCACCGAAGAAACACAAGGGCTATCTATTCGGGTGCGCCATGTACGTACGTAACAGTATCAATTAGTTTTACTAAAGGGGTCCACAGCTTTCATTCCTTTCGTCAAAATGGGCCAAGACACTGAAAAGGTTGGGAACCACTGGCGTAGAGCATCATCAATAAACCTACTGTTAGGTCAGGACGCTCCTCTCGTCTGTGCCCCGTCTCAGAAAACTCGATCGCCTCACAACTTGCGAAGAACAGAGCACACAAGACTGGGGAGTCTCGAATCCACCAGGCCCACCAACAAGCAGCCGTCCAACCTACGGAAGGTCCGAACACCTGAAGGAAATAGTAAGCTATCTCCGACCCTTTCAGGTCGGAGGAGCTTG
>Ga0210059_1010902_pt1 | contig 13976 bp, 10 predicted proteins | sample Ectturendosymbi2_FD_188042 | JGI IMG/M metagenome (GOLD analysis project Ga0210059, IMG submission 188042) | Ecteinascidia turbinata endosymbiont from Florida, USA - Sample 2 (SPAdes) (version 2) | ecosystem: Host-associated > Tunicates > Ascidians > Unclassified | place: Key West, Florida... | reverse complement strand
GGGGTAAATTCGGGGGTGATTGGGAAAAGACGAGTTTCCTGTGTTCGATCGTTCGCCTCCAAACACGAGAAAAGAAATAAGAAGCATTTCTCTGAACCCTGAGAGTAAAAAATGGCCGCAAACGCAGACAGGTTGCCCACTACTGGGTTGTGGGTTAACGAGATATTACGCGATGAACGGTGAGACGACAGGAAATTGGGTTTCAATTTAAGGCGCGGGATGGTCATTTGTGGGACAACTGTCCCAACGCCACACAGTGGAATCTGTCTCTTCTTTCATTTATTCGCTGGAGGGATATTTTGCGAAATAAAAAGTGCGCTGTCAATCGTAAATGTTTGTCGTTTCCTTCAGGCACATATATTTATCATTTGAGCTGGGGGTTTAATGAGGTCACGGGACTGCAAAATTTCAGGCAATCCTAAAGCAACGATGTGAGTAAAAACGCATCACGTTATCCGAAAAGAACGCAAGGGGTGACTGGAATGCTCTCAACGATGTAACTGACGTAGCCTCAACCCATTTCACTGGGCGACTGCTTTCTTTCGCTCGCCCCCACGCTGACAGAATAGCGAAACACCAGATGTCGCCGCCCATTGGCTGGAAGAAAATCTTGTTTCCACGGCAATTAGAAAACTAATTCGTCAAAAAACTTGAACGCACGTGACAGAACATATGAAAAGCAAGCGGCAGTGGCGAAAAACAACCTACAACCGAAACCATTAACTTAGAATGACGAGAATCACACTGTGCGGGCGTCACGAGTCGACGATCCCGCGCAGTGCGTCGGCGAGCTCGCCCGCCTCTTGCATCTCCTTGACAACGTCCAGCCCCCCGACTAGTTCGCCGTCGACGTACAGTTGAGGGTAGGTCGGCCAGTCCGAGTACTTCTTCAGGCCCTGCCTGATATCTTCGTCCTTCAGGATGTCGAAATGTGCGAACGTCGCGCCGGTTCCGTTTAGGATTTGGACGATTTGTCGACTGAAGCCGCAGCGCGGTTCGGACGGTTTGCCTTTCATGAACAGCAGCACTTTGTCCTTGCCGAGCAAATCCTGCATTGCCAATAAACAATGCGCATGAAAACTGTGCCGCAGAAACAACAACCAATTAAAGTTTTGTCTTCGAAAAGGGAATAATCAATAACATTATAAGAATCATCTCGTAAATTATGAGTAGGTTTGTTTTTACGCAACCATATACAGCTATATGCCTCTTTATGGCAACACGTGCCTTCTACAATAACGAAATGCTTTCGCATGCTTGTATTTTTCTTTGTTGTTAATTTGTGTGCTTTGTACAATTGTTTCTTTTCCGTTGCAACACTTATAATGTATCCATGCATTTTGGCACTATGTTTGTTTTAAAAATTTTTTGGGGCGCCTCGACAAGATAACTTTAGTTTTTTTCGGGTTCTGGTTACGAGTACATTCTAACAGTGTTTGCTTTCGCGTGCTATGTTGTTGTGTCGTAACAAATAAACGTGTATTATCAAACTTGTAACAAGTTTCCATGCTTCTCTCTCTCTCAGGAGCAGACGCCGAGTAGAGAACAACAATAAGATGCAGTTCAAAGAATGAGCAACAACGGAAAAACAGATAGTGAGTTATTTCAAATCGGCGACAGTAAATGAAGTATCAACACCCTTTGTTCTTTTTTTCAGCACACAAGTGAACCACCTTTATTCGTTCTTCTGTACTTTTTTCCGAACTTTTCGGTAAAATGTCCTTTAATTCGTTCTCCCTCGCCATGTCGCGCACGATGTCCAGACCACCGATCAGCTCACCTTCAACACAGAGATTGAGATGGAAAAATAAGAAAATTAGTACATTTAGAAGAAAACAAAGCAAGGTGTGGGCAAAAAAATTCCTTTGAAACCATACTTTTTTCGAAAGTTTAACATGAACATTTTTTCACTGTGTTTAAGGTGCTGCGATGCATTCCTTCATTGTCACACACTTTTTTCAAACACACAAGGTGTTACTAAGGATTTTGACAAAAACTCCAGTACGTTTTCTTTACCATTTGTAGATTATTTGATTCCGACTGTTTGAAACTCCCTCCTCTCGCAACCAGCCTAACACTAGAACTATTCACATGTTCCAGTGCATATTCAAAGAATGGTACTGTATGAAAAATGTAACTTTTTATTTCGCAGTTCGATTAGTTTGAAAACTTATATACAACTTCTGAAAAAACACCTCCGCTGTTGCGAGCGTTCGCCACATAACACTGTGGTATCAGACAGCAAGAAAAGTCTAAAACGTAAGTCTAAACACAATTTGACTCTTTCTCCGCAGAGGAACGACGTTTTCCGATTCGTTATAAACGGCGCTCGCCGATGCGCAGCGCGTGACTGTTGGGAAAAAATTTGTGTATTTCGTTCAGAACATGGTGGGGGGCAGGTCTGAGCAACAACACGAATTGGGCCGAATTTTGCGACATGGTTTTGCAACATGCATTTAGGTTATTTATTCGCCTGCCGTGACTTCAAATTTGATTAATCGTCCGACTGCGCTAAAAATAACTTTTAATTTTGCTCCATGATACGTGACGCAATGAATGCAGAAGCAATGACGTCAGGATTCAGTAATGACTAGGGCCATTTTTATTACCCAAAAAACTTGATAATATGACTTTAATTTTCAGAAAATATGACTTTATATGACCAAACAAAAATTACTGCACTAGAACATACAACTACTGCATAAAGATTCATTATCAGCGCAAATAGGCAGAAGAGATGGTAGCCCATGGTTTGTTGAAGCTCCACTGAAACAAACAGCTCAAAACATGAGCAAAACATATAGTTTGGTTTGAAGCAAACTGAAAACATGCATGGATATTGCTTGATTTCTTTGGGGCAGCAAGAACATGCATTTTCGGACAGTGCATTACATTTCATCCAAATAACTTGGTTCACCTACGTCTCTGCCAACATTCGCAGCGTGCCCAAGTGGGTTCAATTTGCAGGATGCAGCTTAGACCTCCTAGCGATATAGTAGTTTCACCCGATATTTTGAGACTGTTTTGAAATGGTTTCCTTATTGAATTAGATTGAAAGTATGCAAAATATGTCTTTATGACCTAACATGGAAAATATGACTTTTTATGACTTTATAACTTTTGTTATAGACTTCGTAGGGGTGCAATTTTTGTTTTAAAATTCGTTTCATAGCTTCCTGGAGTACAGAAAAAATGGCTTTTATGACTTCAAATGACCCTAGTCGACATTATGATTCAAAAAACAAAGATTCAATGACAACAAGTGTCACTGCGTGCATTGGGCTAAATGAGGTTGGCACGCTTCACTACGGTGAGTTATTCCGGATGCAGGTGCTCTCCGACGAGCGGTTTCCTGTCATCCCATGAAGTGTAAAGCATTCCAAACACACTCACTAATAAGGCAACCGATGAACCTGCAACATGTACAGCACGATGTTTACTCAGGAAAGAACAGGGCTGTGCATGTTTAATAAAATTTTTATTGCTCGTTTAACAAAAATTTTTTAAAATAAAAATTCTTTACTTTTGTTGCTTTGTCGACAATGTAGATGTCAAGTGCCAAATGAATTGTTTGGTCAGGTTTTGTTCGGCTGACTTTTAACCTGCTGATCACGTTGAAAAGACGTGCTTCTTGGAAACACTCGCCACACACTGATTTAGGCTAAATGATAACGTGGTTATTACCAACAAGCGAAATGCAACCGCTAAATCACACATATGTCTGACTGGCATGGAAACCACCGAGCAAAGGAAAGTTGAAACCGCAGCAAGAGGAACTACAAAGAATACGAATGTGCTTAGCCAGTACACAACAGATGGTATGTATTTCACGACAGGTGGCGAATGATGCAGAAAGCAACAACACAGTCCCATTGACTTGCACACTTACGCCACGCGCTTGTACAGCGCATTTCACTTTTGTTCACTTCGTATGCGTTAAAAAATGTTTTCAGTTTTGAAGGACCACACGCACGGTAGTCGTTTTTTATTCACACGACACGCAAAGGCCTATCAAAAACTGAATGGCTGGACGAGCAAACGGTACCGCTTACCGTTGACGTACAATTGCGGGAAAGTTGGCCATTCCGAATATTCTTTCAGCCCCTGTCTGACCTGCTCGTCTTGCAAAATATCGAACGTGCTGTAAGCGCATCCTTGTTCGTCCAAAATCGATATGATTTGTCGGCTGAACCCACAACGCGGTTGAGCCCGGTCACCCTTCAAAGATATAAAATGGGTTGTAGCCAGAGTTACGGATTCCTAACAACACTGGAGTCGGGGTCGGATTTTTTGTCCTAAATTGGGAATCCCTGTTGAAATAGTACAATTTCTTTTAAAACTTGTTGAAACAGAGATTTCTTGCTGTGCACCACGATTTCCATTGATATTAACCGCCAAATTTCATTCACTTTGTGTTAAGGAGTCGGAAATTTCGGACAGGTCGGAGATGGAGTCGGATATTTTACCTCCAGTTCCGCAACCCTGGTTGCAGCGATCAGTGACGAATTCTCGGGACCACCCCGGTCGCCTTTGTTTTCGAAAGCACAGCACTTTGGCATGAGCAACCGCAAGCTATCGAGTGCCGTTTTTTAATACGTTACCGCTGCATTAACTGCAATATGTTGAAAACAGCGTGACAGCCTAAGATGGTCCGATTTTAGGGTCATGAGTATAGTAAGACAGCTGTGCAAAAAAATCGCGCTTGTTCCTCCACAGACAACGCCTCTGGTGGCCGATTAACCACCCTCGGAGATGACTGATTCAACCACACTATGATATCGTTGCACTAGGCACGTGTTTTGCGGTTCAACGTTTTGAGCGCTGATATTGAAATTTTGCGGATGTAACAAATAATTCTGTTTTTGAAACGTTAACCATGCTTTCGTTTTGATCTGCGATTTCCGGAAGTACGCCGTAACAAAAGTGAAGAGTTGACTTTGTGGATTTCCACCAACACTTCAAACGCCCTTGGCTGTCAGTCAAAAATAAGGAATGGATATGGTTTCCTTTGCATCCAGGCATCGCTTATGTCCACGATGTATGGAATAAGCACTTACAAAATTTAACACACCGCTTGAACGTGGGCAATAATAAGACTACATTTTCAGTCATCTGAAGCAACTGAATCTATATAAATAAAATCTAATTGGCTTTCAGATATTACGCGTCTGCCATAAACCGACATCTTATTTCTTTTTTACTCTGATCTTCAGGATGTGGTAAGGTGATTTACGACTCTACAAGTAGTGTTTAAGATTGTTATAATCAAGTCTGCAAGTATTGCACATTGACTAAGAATTTCGCCTATCGTAGGCAAGGTCATACTGTAAAAACGCAATACAAGCGTTTTGGTTGATGCTTGCTAAGCTTTCCGCCGTTTACATTTACAATGCCATAAGCCAGGGGTGGCCAGCAGGTTGATCGCCAAGTGTCAGTCGGTCGATCGCGCCTGATTTTGCATTGAATTGACAAGATACCTAAAAAGAACACTTTTCAATCAATATTCCAGAAAGTACATAAAAATTACCCACCGATTGGTTGGTCACTTATATACTTATATTCTTTGGTGCCTCTTGCGATGGCTGGCCACAGGCTCGCGCGGCAGATGCCGCGAAGGTGTTGTAATATGTTTTCCTGTTATTGCGTGACAATCATGATTTAGGCGTAACAGACACTTTGCCTTCTATCAGTGCATCACTTACCAAGGCGATGGTACACTGTATTTGCACGTGCGATGCCCAACTTTGGCATTTTGTACTTGTGATTCTATTACGACCGGTCGATCGCGAGTTATCACGAAATTTTCTAGTCGATTCCAAACGAAGACAAGTCGGCCACCCCTGCCATAAGCATTTCGACGTAACTAAGTAAAACGCATGATTCAGTAGATCTTCGGCACAACATCAAAGGGAAAATGTAGTGCATTTTAGTCGAATCGTAAAAAGACGGGTATCTTCGCCAAAATTTCAGTTCTGTAGGCAATCAATACTGACAGGCATGCAGTAGAAAAGGGAAGAAAACAAACATTTGGTAAACTGCCGCAACAAGGGAGTGGGAAGGCGTTTGCAAAATTAAAGCTGACTTGCTTCACGTGCAAGCCAAGCAGCGAAAAAAGCAGTCGGTGTATTGCTATTAAGAAACAACAGGCGTGCTTACTTTCATGAAAAGCATGCATGGCGCACTGTTGATTAGCGCCTTCAGTCGATTGTTGAGGACAGTCTTTGGGTCGCTGGTCGGTAATGACATTGGCGGAACAGTGTCGATATGTTTCTTCACCTGCATGTACGCATACATGTGCGCTGAACCCACAGGTCCGATATACGAGGTACAGCAGAAGGCTACGCGGAAGGTGCCTTCTGAGAAAGCAAAATATGCATTCCATTCGACATTCACGCTGACTAAAATTTATTCCTGCAAAGAGACTTCTTTTGATAGAGACTGCCGAAGTAAGGAGGTCTTTTTTCACTTTTCTTGGTTTTCTATCAGAGCACGCGAAGAAGAAACACGTTTCTGTAGATCCAAGCGTCCTTGAAACGTCTGGTTCAGCTGAGCATGAAGATCGAGTTAATTCAGTTTATTTGATTAAGGACTGTCGCAAAAAGAGTGATTCAATCTGGTCAAACTTGACAATTTTGATAGGTTTCAATGTCTATGTTCGTTTCGTAAATTTTTTCCTGGTCTCCAAAATTTAGGCTCATCACAGCATTGAACCCAGCCACAGTAGCTTCAACGAACGAATATTTTTCGTTCAGCCAACGAACACGTAAAGTTTACGTAATTACGCATAGCTTGTTTATTTTTTACGATTGATTCTTGTCTTGAAGTATATTAAAATAGACATAACAAAACATGGGATTTTGCACAGAGTGAATCATCACGAAACACAACAGACTTCAGCTGCTTGATGAGATCACCGGTAAGCGCTTAATACTATCGAGTTTAGAAAAAAAAAATGATCAGGAACCAGATTTTCCGGTCACTGACGTTTGTACATAATGTAGCTGGAAGCGAGGTAGGAGTCGTTTTTGTGCAACCATGAAATAATTTCAAGATACAGAACTCCTTAAAAAAACTCGACATATTTTGCTACATTCGTAGTTATACCTGAGTCGGATTAGGTTCAATATTTAAACAGTAGGTTGACGCGTAGTAGATAGTTGGCATTTCTGGTGACAGAGTGGTTTTGTAGTCAGCAAAACTAGACTCTGCTCGCCCTAATAGGAAGGCTTGAGAAATAATACAAGAAATAATTTAATTGAAGGGTTATTTTAAACTCGATAAAGATAACACGAATTCATTTGAACACCTGTTTTAAACTTTGACAGATCGCTGGAACACAGAGGAAAACGTTACCAATGACAATTAAAACTTCAACACTATAAGCAGATTTTTGATCAAAGCAAATGTACTCGACACAATACACAGGGTGTGCCTTGGTGACGAAACAAATTATAATTTTTTACGTGATGAAAAAACCTTTGAAGAACGGTAGCAATGAAACGTTACATATTCTGTTCTTATGTGCAATGATCCACTGCACCATTATTTGGGTAATTCTAAAGCCATATTCTCTGAGCTCTGTTAAAATGTGGCCACCAAGGTCATAAATATATGTAACACAGCTTCTGATTGCCAATGATTGATTCTGACGATTCTGACTATCATACACAACTCTACTTCAGAACCTAAATTTCCTTGAACAAGATAATATATTCTTTAAGTACTACTGTTCCATCATGCATATAAAAATGCAAAGGGCAAGGATCATTGAACTTACCAAATTTCTTAGTTCTGGAACATTAGCACCATTCATTCGGCCAATAACCTGCTTATTTTTGAAAAACAGGAATGTTGGTACAGCTTCAATTTTATACTGTCGAGAAACATCTGGTAGCTCTTCAGCTTCAACAGAAAGAAAATTCACCTGCAAAGAAACAGAATGGTTGGTTTCACAAGCCCATACAATACACATGCACTGTATATGCTACAATTTATAAGCAAAGCACACCACTGCAGAAATACATCTGTCAAAATTTAGCATGTATGAAACCATCACAGCACAACGAAATGTAATGAAGTGAAGCATTGCTCAGGATTTTAACAAATGGAATATTGTGGGCATGGGCACTAGAAAGTATGAAGCATTTAACAACAGACTTACTAACTAACTGTTTGCCTAGAGAAAGTTGCAGTCTAATACATTGTTTTATGTATGCTTGAGCATTCAATATTCTAAGCAGGTGTCAGCATTAAAAACAATTTCAGAGGTACGCTTTTGAAGTTAAATTTGTAGCAAGCTAACATGTACTTAAATAATTTGTAACTGAGCCATTTCAAAACATTTATACAAAATTCCAACACCTTCCTACACTTTTATTACATTCTGTGCAACTCATAACCACAACCAAAATCTAAATATCATTGCAAGTATAATCCCACATTTGGATTTTGTTTTGCAAGCTCCACGGAAATCTCCTTCATTTGTGAGCATTGTTCTGACCATTCTGCCCAAAACTGCACAACAACCAGTAGCTTTTTTGCTTCTTGGAGTTTGGTTTGAAAATCCTGAAATCAGTAAAGACTATGTTATGGTGGAGTCAAACAGTCATGCACTTCATTTTTCTGATAATTGAATGAAAGCAGAAACAAGCAGATCACACCCAACCCCCCAGAGGCCTTCATTTTATGTAATTCAACAAGGTCTTATGAGATGACTACTTAAATGTTTTTCAATTTTAACTACAGTTTGACTATTATTGAGAATACATATTTGAGCAATACAAAAAACATTTCAGAAGAACTATCGGGTTTGCATCACAATGATCTCGTCAAAATTTTGCATGATAATAAGACCCTGCAACAAAGAAATAACATCATCAATTGCCATATCAACCTAAAGATAAGAAGCATAAAAACCAGTGCACACAGTTAAAATACCTATCAAACCAACAACATGTACAGTAATATCCCAGTTAAGTTTGCATCCCAATTAAGTTCGTAAAAAATTATCAAAAAATGCGGATTCTACTTTTTGAGCAAGTTACTGGTATTTACAATAAATCAAACATGACAACTTCTCATTGAAGAAAGTTAAGCAAGGAACATTATGCTGTTAAAAGTTCACGATTTAAACAAGTCATAAAGTGTCAGCTGACGCATATTATACTCTCTTTTGTGTTTTTGCTTTCAAAATCACCTGTCTTAAATTTTGCTGTAAGTGTTTGATGGAATTTTTTAGTTCATTGTAATAATTTCCTGCTTGCGCATTATGGCACAATAACTGACTCTAAACTTCAAGGACCTTATTGTACGTATGCTCAAACCATCCAAAATGGCATCATTCTGTTGTTTCTAATCTATGTGCACAAGCTTTGCTGACCATATGATCAGTCTTCTACATTATCTATTGTTGCTTGCATTGTTTCGAACACCTCACTGACATCAACCAAAAAAACCAAAAGATTAAGGTCTTCTCTGTCCACCTCTGCCCCATCACCGTGAAGAAAATTTTAATCATTGGCGTTTTTCAAATCAGCTAAACCAGTGGCATGATGGCTCTAAAGTCATCCCGTGATATTGTTCAACAATTTATTCTGCTTCCAAAATTGTGAGCGAAGGTGGAAGGGGCAGTTTTCTCAACCCATGTTATCAATCCAAAGATGTATCTTATCTTTCAGCTTTGTAAATCTGCTGACAGGCGTTCTATTATTTTCTTTTTTGTCTGTTCAGATATCAGGGCAGAACATTTATGAAAAACTTTTCTAATAGCAGTCTCACTCATTTCATACTGTTCTGCGATGCTTTGTTAATTTGGATGATTAGGCAGACTCCAACTTAGAGCCTACTTTCAATCTCTGTGACTCATTAACACTTTGAGAGCTGGTCTACAATATATTCGTACTTCGATTTCGGCCTAAAAAACAGCAGTTTTTGGTTGCCTTACCAATGCCCTAGCTCCTCCGCCGATTGCGCTAGAGAGCTGTTCAAGAGCTCAAATGGAACAGCCAGTCTAGTAGATTGCACTTGAAAAAAAATTTTTTGGTTGGGGGTGTGGATTTTTTGTGACTGACGTCATAAGTGAAGTAGTTTTAGGGTCATTTTGGCTCATGTTGCCTGGCCTAGGGCCCAACCACTAGGCCAAAGTGTTTCGCTGAAGTTTTCATTGGAAACTAGGTTCGAGTCTGAGTCTTTTGAGCCTTTGATCGACTTTTTAGCGTTTCTGGTTCAAAAATTATGATCTAAAATAAACAAATCAATTTATTATCTAATTAGCTAATTAGTCAAATATTTTTACTAACTTACATCACAACTTTTGACCCAAAACCCCAGCAGGTCATCCAAAGTATCAAACAACTCGGATTGTAGCCTAGTTTCCAGTAAAAACTTTAGCAAAATACTACCACCTAACGGTTGACGCCCAGGGTTAGGCTAAGTGGGCCAAGGTGGCCTAAAAGTACTCTACTTATGACGTCACTCACAAAAAAACCGCACTCCCCAAGCAAAAAAATTTTTTTCCAGTGCAGACTAGAAGACTTGCCGCAGTTTTTAAGACTTTTACTGGCTCTGTAGAGCATACCAGAGCGGAGAAATTCCCACACAAAGCCACGTGCGTTTAGGTGTTGTTTTTTTCGAAAATCCCTGAATCCTAGCGGACCCCAATGAGTTAATGCTTAGCTTTGCCTGACATATGTGAATAATATAACAGTGTTAGAAATGCAAATGAATATTATATATGCCTTGTTGAAAAGATTATTAGCTTCAGTCAATGCATCAATCAGTCTCCAAACATTAGGCCTAATGATAATGATAAGCATCTTCATTTTTGCTGATGCAGTACAAAGCGTAATTGCTAAGCTTGCACCTACCACTTAAGTTTGTACAAACAGTTCAGATTCAAGTTGTGACCTTTAATGGGAGATTACTGTGTTCCAAGTTGGCGGCAAGTAAATCAGTCACAGTTTATTGACGGGGAAACTAGTTTCACGTTTTCCAACGCATCATCAGTTGTGTAAATGTCAAACCATGAAAGAAGTTTTGTTTGGAACAAGGAATAACTAAAAATTAGCTTCATTGCACGCTTCCAATGTACATTGAAAGTCTAGGCCTTTCTGGATTTTTCGTGAACTGTTACGCTCTGTTTAAATCGCATGGCTTCTTTCTGGCATACGTCATCCCGCACGTGTGTTATCTCCAGAGGAAAAGTGTCTTTGTTAGACTGCTGCCAAACGCAGATTTTCTTAGCAGTGATTGGTTTATGAGACTCTGGAGAGGTCAGCCTTTTAGCTTCGAAAAATGTTTAATAATGTCGTTGTAAGTAGCCACAGTTCGGGTGTTTTTCTTTACTTGTTTTCAAGTGCCAACATTCCACCTGTAAGATTTGTCTTACATTTACAGGACTGATGATGCGTTGGAAAACGCAAAACTAGTTTCCCCGTCAATAAACTGTGACTGATTTACTTGCCGCCATCTTTATGGCCTTTAACTATGAAAAACAGATACGCTTGCAAGTTTTAATCGTCGCAGAAGAATGAAAGCAGAAAGCAGGCAGATTCCTTAGAAGCTTGCCGCAAGGCTAAAGTTTGTTTACTGTGTTCCAAATTACACCAAAGGAGAAGTCAGTAGTAGTATACCAATAAGGATTTAACACAACATTTATATTTTTTAAGTGTTTAATAAATCATAAATTCAAGATAAAACTTAATTGATCAATTTTTAAACACCCCTGAAAATCAGAAAAACCTTAAGTAAAAACTGCAGAGTTAAAAATATCTAACCTGTTTGCTTGTTACAGCTTGAGGAGTATTCATCTTAAGAATTTACAGGTTTTATTAATGCAACAAGCAGAAAGACTCTGACGAATACAATTTAAATCTGCATATTAATATTAATGATTGATAAACATATTTAGGACAGCCTAAATGATACAGTTGGTTGAGCACGAGCAACCGAAGCTGGTAGGCTGAGTTTGATTCCTGGTCAGGTCACACTAAAGACTTCAAAAACAGTATCTCTGGCCTGTCCAACCTTGTGCTCAACCTTAATGAGTGGGGGCAAAGAAACGGTTCACACACAGTTGTGCTATAGACCTGCCACCAACGTAACATATATTGCCAAAGTATCTGTGTGCCCCACAGCGCAAGCAAGCGAGAAGTGTGCCGCACATTGCTTGTGCCACTCCTGAAAGGAGCACAAAGCAAGTGTAAATGCAATTGAACATGTTTTGCAATTAGCTTAGTGCATTACATTTAAAAGAAACATTTTTAGTAATTTGATTTATTGGCATAGCAAAATTCATTAAAAATGCCTTAAGAAAACACCAAAATCAATAATAGCAAAAATTAAATGAAACTCAAGTTGTTCATCTAGAATTTTTCGACCATGGCATTAGATTTGAACAAATTTACAATCAAATAATCTATGCTCATAAAATTCTTGCAATAATTCATTCAAAAAGCAGCACCACAACAGTTTAAAACAAACAGCTTTGTGGAGCTATTAATTAAGCAGCATCCAATTTAACAGGAAATCATTTTTTCTGCATAAACCTTAATATAATGTTTAGTCTTTCCTTATTAATTTTATCAGTTAGTTTTGATACACAATTTTTTAAACCAAGATTTAACTAAGATAAAGCTAATAATATCCAAGCCAAATCTAACCATACTTCTGACATGAAAAGGGTCAAATTCAAGTTTAATACCACTTTAGAAAATAGCACTAAAATATGTTAGTGTTCTTGTTATGATGCACTGACAACAAATATATGCAAGAAACCCATCATTGGTGAATAGTTATGGAAGTCATGTGCAATCAAACTGTCACCTTATGTAAGGTACCTCCACCGCTTCAACAGACATGCAATGTATAGCCACAACATGGGAGTAGCAATGCTGTGAAGTATGTAAGAATAAGAACTGCTAAGTCGTTCTGTCTGCAAGCTCATTAATGGGTCAAGTTTGCAGAATAAGGGTTACGGTTTCAAGGTTAGGTTTTAGTTTTAAGGTTTTAATATTACGGTTTAGAGTTAGGTTAAAGTTTGGATTTAACCCTAACAATTCAATGACTCAGAACATTTCACGCAACTTAGCTGCTGCCATGTTGTGGCTGTGTATGGTAGGTGAAGGTACCTTATAATAGATGATATTGTGATTGCATGGAATTTGGAAACACCACCAATGGCTTTCATGCATATATTCATTGTCAGCACATTGTAAAGAGTCTACCAATATATTTTTAACACTATTTTCTTAATTTATGTTATATTAGATTCAACAGAAAAGGTTTTTTATAGCCCTTAAGCCTAACCTAAGTAAGTGGCACTTGTTAGAAGTTTTGTTTGCAAAAAAACAACAGCACTCAATCAGTGTCAAAAACTCATGATCACAAACTGCTGAAAACTATACTAATAACAATATAAGCACTATTGCACAGCTGGAACCTTGATTGGAACTAAAGACTTCTCTACAAGTGTTTGTGTTGAAAAGCCACAATTCGGCACACGACAGCAAAAAGTTTGCATGCCACTTTCAGAGTTTCTTACATGAAAAGATTTGCCTAGGCTGCCACAGAAATGCCAAATTTCTGCTTCCAAGAAAAGCTTTTTTTTGCGAATGCAGAATTGCCATGTGCAGAAAATAGTTTTGGAAAACCTTGCCCAAGCATAAACGTTTCATTCCACTAGTGGCTCCATAGAGTTACAAGTCATTATATAGCTTATTAGCCCAGCTGAATTAGATACATATGATATAATACAGTATTGTACATTTTGAACTAGCAAATGCAAGAGAGACAATAGTTCATTTGACAGTCATAGTGTAGCTACAATTAATTTCCATGTACACATTGTTGTCAATTCAGTTAATTTTTATTTAAGGCCACATGTACAGTATATCTAAGACAGTTATGTATCGAAGCAATAGGGTTATCATTATTATGTGAGCCAACAATAAGAGTAAGCACAATACATTCCATGAAAT
>Ga0210059_1010901_pt1 | contig 13978 bp, 5 predicted proteins | sample Ectturendosymbi2_FD_188042 | JGI IMG/M metagenome (GOLD analysis project Ga0210059, IMG submission 188042) | Ecteinascidia turbinata endosymbiont from Florida, USA - Sample 2 (SPAdes) (version 2) | ecosystem: Host-associated > Tunicates > Ascidians > Unclassified | place: Key West, Florida... | reverse complement strand
AAAGCAGTGCAATGCTGAACGACCGATAGTCAACTTACCTCGGACTTGGTGTAGCCCGACGCGACATCGCCTTTTTCACCTTTCTCTCCTTTAGAACCTTTGACGCCTCCAAGGCCTCGCATTCCCTGCAAATACGAAAGGTAATTGTATGGGGGAATTCGTTCTGCGAGACGAATAACAAAAGATCTTACACCAATGGTTTGGTTTTGAAAATATTTCTGATTTTACTGCTGTGCATATAACCGGGGCGTAAGGTTTTTAGAATTTAAAAAACCACATACAAAAATATAACAAAACCAGCCAATAATGAGCAGAGGAGTGTTTTCCTGAAAATCTTTCTTCAATCAACCGGCAGCTGAAGTATGACAAAACCACCTCAAGCATAAACGGCCCGATATCAAAATCTCTGAATACAATGTCAAATGCCTTACAACAAAGGAAAACACGAAGCAATTCAATATCGCGCATTGCACAGCATAGCGCCTCGCTAAGCAAGCTGTTCTGTCAACATGCATTCGCAACGAAGCCCAATTGCCTGAGCTGCTGTACATAATCCCGAGATGTGAAGTGGCAATGACGAGTGACGCCGGAGGCAGAATCTCGATCTTCGCTGGTTAAAGAACACAACCTCGAGCTTTGATCAACAGTTTTTGCACGCCTTTTCGCATTTTTCAACCTGTAGCTGGCAGCATGAGCTTGGCTCGACCGCCGCGACGCATCCGGGAAGGTGCAACTAAACTGGTGCGATTATTGTGGAATCACGTGACTGATAAACGGTTCTGGCCCTTGCGTCGTGTCACTGCCGGAACAAGTTTCGGCCTTTCGTTTCGTTTCTTTTGCGTTTTTCTCCTTTCCCACCTTACAAATATTCAGTGCTGCTTCGCTGCGTTAGTGATGTTGGCAACTGTTTACCTAAACGCGCGCATCACTTCTTTTATCCGCTTTGTCTTGCCCGTTATATTTTTACCACTACGTTCGATATCACTACGAAACCATGTCAGTGGAAGTACAGAAAGTAGGTAAACATTTCCGCAAAATGTTGGCAGTGGTTTTGCGTTATTTGAAATTAAAGTCACAAAAATCGGTTGAAGAACGATTAGAACATCTGCTGATGCTCATTCATTTTTAATTTAAAAGATAAAACTTACAGGTTCGCCAGGTTTTCCTTTCTCTCCCGGCGGTCCGGACAAGCCTTGTTCGCCCTGAAATTTAATGTTCTTTTGAGAAGAAGGACTGGTTTTTATCACTATGTTGCTTTTACTCCCACAGGTTTGTAAAAATCAGCAGCTACGCATATTAGCTGCTTCCATATTTAAGCAATTTACTTCATTTTTGCTGCAATTCTGAGTACGCGTTTCTATCGACGTTTAGTTCAATGCACGCTATCTTACTGGGTAAATGTTTTATCTTTTGGCTCAGATAAAAAACACGTAGTTCAGAAATTAAAGTCACAAACGTTCGTGCATTGCTTTCAACAGAAACACAATGCTGGATGAGCTACGTGTTCAAAACATATAACTGTTGAAATAAAATATGTACGTTGCGCCTTCAAGTTCGTACTGTGTTTCGTTGGGTGAATTTAGTAAACGTTGGCACAGCAATTCAGTAATTCAGTGTCTGCAGTAATAAACAACATCTATGCAAAACTCACAAAAGTCCGATCGAATTTCGAAAAGAAAACAAGCGGCTACTTGAAAATTGTGCTGACGAAGAAAAGCAGCATCAGTGAAACACGCCAAAAACAAAAAAAACAGCGATCAAAAAAACAACAAAGATTATAGTTAGAAATCATCGTAATTGCTCATTGCATGAACAGAGTGTTCAGCCCGCAAAAATATCTTTTTAAAACTGTTAATTTTAAAACTTGCCAACCTTGTCTCCTTTGACTCCTGAAAAGCCGGGCATGCCAGGGGGGCCCTGTGACAAAACAAAATGATTTTTGTGATGATTTTACGCGGAGCTACATATCAAGTCAGCACAATTGCATTTTGCACTTACTGGTCTGCCAATGGGACCCTACAAAAAATATAAAAACATATTAAATTGCGAAGAAAAGGTTCGAAAGTAGTTTTGTTAAAATATATAAATCCTGATCGCGACAAAACCAGCGGAAAGGTGGTGAAAACAGCCTATGGTTTGTTCGGCGTCAGTGAGCGAGTCATTTCATGCCGTTAATTTTCTTGCTTTCACAAACCGGAAACCCCGTCTTTCCCGGTGATCCACTTTGGCCCTGCAATACAAATCGATAGAACGCTCGATAAATTCAAACGGCACCATGTGGCAGCGATCACACAATTACCAGCAGCAAACTAATCAAATCTATGTGTCTGAGTTACTGCTTCTGAAAGTCCACAACGCAACCACGGCTGTAATACAAAAGGCACTACCAGTAAAGTAGTAGCTTAGAGTAATCCTTTCCAGCAACATTTTTGCTAATGCAATGATTTTTTTCCTAGTCAGCAATAAATTGCTTGCATAGCACATCCATTTTGGACATTCACGTTAACCAATAAAAAGGAAAATCCGCAGAGCTGCTAAGATTTTCACCGTTAAGTGCTTCGAAGAAAAACACTTGATACAGAAAGGTCGTTCACGCAGATGTTACAGACAAAGCTCTTAAAACTTATCAAAGAGAGCATAAAGAAATTAACCAATTATGCAAGCGTATGGCCTCTTCATCGAAACGCAGACCTTAAACAATGGCAGAAGTGCATGAAGTAAAACAAGGTTCGTTTCATCCAAAACTTACCTTTACTCCCGGTCTTCCTGGAATTCCAATGGGGCCCTGAAAACAATAGACAACGTAAGAAACCCTCAGCGTGCTTTTTAACAAAGAAACAGTACTCGTGTTCTTGTTGCAGCTGACAGCGAAATGCAAGAAAACGGTTACGGACAACATTTAAACATAATTGTCCAAAATAAATATCTCTATTCTATTTGAACAAGAGCCGGGGGGTGCCTGCTCCGGAGGTAAAGTACATGCTCAGTGAACATCATAGTGCCTGATTCACTGCTGTGGAGCGAAGGCTCTTTTTGATAGATTTTGTTCAAAATAACGAACAAAAAGCGTTTTTACGATAAAACTAATTCTAAAACGTCCATCTGAATGAATTGATTGCCTTGATGTTTGTGCGTATGAGCGTTGTAATTTTATTTCTATTACTGTACAGCCAAACTTTTGGTCACTGTTAACGAGAAAATGTGACCAAAACGTACGTTTCTTAAGTATAATTCAGCGGTAGGAAAAGCTACGGCAATACCACTGCTAAACTACGCATGGCATGCGATTACACAAACAAAGTAGGAAGAGTTATTCGAGCGTTCTTGTTCCAAACTAATCAAACCACATTTTGGATCGGCCATTTAGTCTTGCCATTAAAACGAAAAGAAGCAGAAAAAACATACATCGCTCTTTGTGAGTAGTATCAGGCTATATGTCTACCACTAGGAACTAAACAGCTTGCAAATCTACTGCATGGAATTGTAAAAGCAAACTCACCATCATCACCAAATGGCATGCCTTCTTACAGTCTGTCTCAGTCCATTCGCGAGCCAGAAACCAAGTCCACCGAGCACGGTGCTCAGGACGACATCCAGGAAAACGGCATCAAAGCCGCAGCGCAGTCAGCAACTACTTGGCAGGCAATGCAAGCAGTAAGATCAAACCAAAAATTCATACACGTCTCTTGCAAGTTTCCCGCCTAGATCCTCGAGAAGCGAGACGAAAAGGAAGTACAACAAACTTGGCAACTCTTTTAGATAAACAATGCGCTTGAAAAAGCTGTTATCACCACCTTTCCGCTAGATGACGCTGGTAAAACTGCAGATGTAGTAAAACGTATCAGCCCGTCACACTTGTTAGTTAGATAATTAATTAATTAATCTCTTCATGTGACTCTTCCCAATGATGAATTGTCATTTGTTGTAAGTTGCGCAACAATGAAACAGTTAAAGTTTTTACTGAAGGCACTAGTCGCCAGTAACGAGTAGTCATTTAGTTTCAGCTATATTTTCTCATGACAATGACTTTGCAGATTGATCAGGTGCACTGTTAGGTGATGCCCATACAAACATGCAACTGTGGGTTATAAAATTACGAGACAGGATAATGGGCGTAAGGCAGCCCAGAACAAATCTACGAAGAAATTATATAGAATTAAAAAAAAATTGGCAACCTACATTTTCACTTTTCTTTCTTGAGCCACAGTTAGGTGAAAGTATTTTCCTGATAACTATCACTTTTTTATGAAAACATTTAACATCAGTGACATCAGAGCTTACTACGGAACATTTTAACTCATTGGCTGCATTTTTCTTCGCCCTTTTTTATCGTAACCATGCAAGTAATTTAACAGACTAAAATTAGCACTTCACAATATGCAGTGCTTTGTAGAATTAACGCAAAAATAAATTTCAAATATCAAAACTCTCTATTCATCACTTCGATGTTGGCTGCAATATGCCACAGTTTGCAAACTAATTCCCAAATTTCTACTTGAGCGAATTAAAAAATGGATTGCAATGCAAAGAGCAACAGCATGCATGAAACCGACATGCTCGAGAAGCTCAACATCTTTTGAAGTCAACTGTTAGCAATAGAGCAGAGCGCAGGTTCCACTTCGCCAGTGCAATAATTACCAGCGGAGTTTGGGTCTTTGATTAGGTCGGTGAGCAAGTAACTTATTCGCAGTTGTTTCGCATGCATTTAACTGGTTGCTGCCTAAAAATACAGTCGCAGTCGTGCAGCTTTCAAAGTTACTAGTTTGCATACTTCAGGCAATATGTCACATGCTTTACAGCAAACGCATGCATTTATTGTACCGGAAATCCGTTTTTGCCAGGTCTGCCCTGCGTATTCCGGCAAAATAGGAACGGTTAGTGCGGCGTTGATAAGCGCAACTACATTTACACAATCTACAAAATTGAAAGAGCTGCAGTAATCAAAACCTCGACGAGTTACGGTTAAAAATATCGCCAGGCACATGTTAGGCATTTGTATATAGAAGCAAGATGGACTATCACTCTAGTAACACATTTGTCAAATAAAAAGTAAATGACAGCAATACTGCAGACACTTTGCTGCGATTGTTCTCGGATGACACAGGGAGCCTCTTCAGTTTACAAACAGTGTCAAAATTTCCAGTTTTGAAATCCGGGAACCATTTTTGCAAGTGGTTCTTCGCGCACACCCAAGATAGGGGCACAATCGGCTTCTCACCGTTTTTTACTCCCACGGACACTTGTGATCTAAAAGTTTATTTTTTCTGGAAAACTTAGTCCCAAACCTTTTTCAAAGTAAGAATGGGCGCCTTTTTCTATTTCAAAATGAGTCACTACGCAATTGGGTTTACAGTAACACGAGTATCTGTACATTTTGAAGCTCACTATATTTGTAAGTACTGTGTTCAAGGATGCAGTAATTATCGTCTAGCTAAAAGCCACCAAATAAGAATTATGGTTAGTCACCATTAAACCTAAAGCCAAAGAGTGCTCCAAAAACTGCTTCAAAAAGAGTCTATAGTCTTTCCAAGCGCAGTAAAATGTGTTGTATGTTTTGTCATCAAGGAAACGCTTTTCAGCACCAGCTAAACAATATTTTAAATAAAATAAATTACATTAAAATATACGGTAAAATATTTAATGAACACATCACCGATAGCGGTACATCGATGCAATCATTACTACTAATAAATTAAAATTTTTAGTAAAGTTGTAGTTTTGTTGGTCGGTCATGCTCTCCAAGGCTTGTCCAGGCCGCATCGACCAGCACTGAAGATAAACTTCCCGACTTATTCAAGGTTGAGGGGCCGAGATTTATGTTAGGCTACTAGTACAATAGTTGAATCGAAAAAGTTGCTTCTTACCGGTTTTCCTGAAACACAAGCATAATAAAAACAAAGGTAAATCAACAGTAAGGACGAATACTGAGCCAACTGCAACAAGAGGTTTTCCCAAACGTATTGAAAGTACATTGCAATTTAACATTTCAACGGATCATACGTCTATGCTGTTTAACTCTTATGGTTCAATCAGCGCCTTAACACTGCCTCTTGTACGAAAGAAACACGGAATGTTTATTCTTAGCGGTAGTCAGAGGTGGCATTTCAACAAAAAAACTTGAATGATTCGTCAAAACTATTGTTTCACAACAGAAAAAAATGAGTCGCAATGACATGATTATACACTGGTTGCAAGAAGTTAGAAATTTGCTTTATTTTTCCTTAAAAAAGCAAAGAGAAAAAAAGCACCGCAACTGCTAAAATCGTTCGCTACTCTACACTCCTAAACGTCGAAAAATATCAAAATCCGGTTTTCATTTGAAAACAAATTATTGTTGGAAAATCCGGGAGTCCATACGCGCGACGCCATTGCCGGTAACCCGCTACGTAAAATGTTCCATTGAAATTGCTAGATGATCTTTTACAAGCCAAACAAGAGTTTCTGTCACTCAACGGACTTTTTGGCTCATTACAGCCAGGAGCTTATTTCACAAGCTCAGGCGCCACGGCGTCGGCCACGCAACGTGACTTTGCTTTACCGTTGATATCGGTTTGCGAATAAGCGCACACGATCTTAATCACTGAGCATTGTTCTTGCCGCAGCAGAAACGGAAGTTCACCGCAACCGGGATAATGCTGGAAGCGCAACCCTTGAACCCAACACCCACCTTTGCGGCCCTTTCGTCCACGTCTACCAGGCGAGCCTGCAAAGCAAAAACAACCTTGAAAAGCGTTCGCTCCGTTGTGCACGCGACCGTAAGCAGAGGCCCCTTGAGATTCGTAATGGCACTCCACCTCCGGATGCCTACACAAACTTGACAAAACTAACCGGCATCGCGCGGCTTGTTGTCTGCACTGCTTGCGGGCACATTTACATTTCGATCGGACCAGGAGGGAGACCCTATAGCCAGTCACACACAGCAAGGCGCATTGGCGTCTTCTATCGATGGCACTTGTGCTTGTCTGTGTGTCGCCAGTCCCATTATGGAAAGGTTTAATTTCTCGATTTATTTTCGTCGTCGCACCAAGAGGATCGTGTCGACTTACGCGACCAAGCCAAGCTCTGGTTTACTCAACATGCTCAGCAAAGAGCCTACTCGAGCACCCTCAGAACTCTCGCATTTCATCGAAGGTGTTTCTTTTGCCTGTGCACAGGCTGCATCTTTCCTTTTACGACACAGAAAAGAGTAAATTTATTTAAGAAGCAAACCATGAGATGGGTAGCGGGCAGGGGCGATGCCAGCTAGCAGCGTTACGGAGTGGATGATTTCAGTAACATTTAATGGCAGTATTAGTAAGTTTTTATTTGTGGCCAACGAAGTACTAAAATTTGTACGTTTAATATAACAAAATGTTAGTTAAAAATAGCAAAAGAGGGAAATGTCGATGTAGGCTGCCTAAAAACATGCTACGCAAGGTATCTGCACTCGACGAAGAAAACCGAACATTAACAATAACACAAACACAAAACTAGAACAATAAAAACTCAAATCTACAACATAAACTCATGAATTAGAAGAATCTCCTGTGTTGACAAAACTGGCAGCACAACCATGTCCTAACCCAGGCCTGCACAACTCAGAAATTTCGAAGGGTCAGAGTGATCGACATACAGTACATTCTCGGCGGGCCGCAAAAGTCTATTTCATTGTACAGTGGTCTGGAAAACATTCTGCAACAACAATTAATTATACCCGAAGTCAGGCTTTTGCAACATTTTCTGCAATTGAGAAAGCTCTCACGGGCCACAATAAAAGCTCTCGCGGGCCGTATGTTGTGCAGGCCTGCCCAAACTGTTCCTTCGAAACACAACCTGTCACTTTTTACGCATAAAAATCCAAGTTTTCCTGCGATCTGCGTCGTTTCATTTTGCTGACAAACTTTTGATGCACGTGTAACAGCCTATTACAGTAGCATCATAACATCGCAGGATTGGTAGATACTTTGTCAGCGCAATGGCCAGGCGAACTCTTATAAACGGCCTAAACTTGGTGCTTTAAAGCGACAGGCGTTCTTTGTTTGTTTTATGAACAAATATTTTCGTTAACACAATTTAGCAAGTTGATATTGCCACACTTCAGAAAGCAACCGATTGATTAACAGTGATCATTATGCGTCCTTAACTATTTCGATTATCCGGGTTTGCAATGTTAAACTGGATAATTTCAATTGTCAGGAAGGGACGCTTGCTTGTGAGAGTGCACATAGAGACATTTTTAGTTTTGAATATCTGGGATGCGGTAACACATGCGAATTAATCCAAAATTCACCCAAATTTTCAGAAGCACTCAAAATAGGCCATAAGGCCAAATCAAAATATTTGCTGCTGGGCTAAACCACTTCTGAAAACGGCCAAATTTTCACAATTTGGCCGCAAAAAAGCCAAGTTCGCTGCCGTGTAACATCGCTTCTATACAGCAGAAATGAAGTAACGTCACAATCTAACGTGACAGAACAATGGACGACAAAATAGCCTCATATCGTAAACGATGGGCTTCGGAAAAGGGGCATGGGGCCCTTGCCCCTGGATTTAGAAATTTTACATTTTCCTATTAAATTTTCAGCATAAAAGGTTTGTTTTCTATTTCTTTCGAATGAGGAAAATGAAATTTCACCACTTTTCCCCCCTGAAAAAATATTTTTGGTTACCCCTGGAAAAATCCACTCATGACCCCCCGTCGTTAACAATAGATAATTCGAACATAGCGAAGAACTTATCTAGGTTTGGTTTCGATATTCCGTTTTTATAGACATACAGTAGGTCTACGTGGTCAATAAAGTTACTTCTTAGGTTTTATGTTGGGCGATCGCCCCAATAGCCCTCTGGATCCTGCCCTGCATAGCGGTACAATTGCATCACGCTCAGTAGAAGCAAAACAACCTTAGAAAATTGTCTCAAAATATGATCTAGATTTGATTTCGCGAACTTTCACGTTGGGTTGCCACTGTTAGGGTTCATAACAAACTTGAAATATTCTTAGATTGTCAAACTCCAGATTAAGCTGTTGAAAACCTTGGTTAACATTTAGTTTAAACTCAATTCTTGGAGTGCACATTCACTCTTTGGTTGTTTTTTTACACGCACTTGAAACTGCTTTCTGTTTGTATAGCAATGGAATAAGCACGAAGAAGCAGTTTTATTGGTTTAGCAAAATGGCCTTAAAATTAAGGCAGTTGTACTTCTAAGTAGCAAATGTTTCAAGCAACAATATTTATTCTTTATTTCTTCCCCTAAGTGTTGAAACGGCTGACCAGTCACAAAATTAGCCTGAACGGCTACACATCTGTCAGCTGGCCTCAACTTTCCGCGCTAATCAAGTAGCCGATTTTCAAGGATAGTGAACTAACGATGCAGCAAAACTGCAGTCCAACTTGGCTGTCTACATCACGCAACTCATGTTGGCAAAAATTCAAAGAAATTGTCATTTTTGCAAATGCCGGAAGCGGTTTTCGGCACGTATGCATACAAGTACCGTAGACTGTAAACAACCAACGTGGACAACAATCTGACTTTGAATCAGGTGAGCATTCGAAAAATGCATTGCAGTAGTTCTTTCGTGTAAACAACGACTATGATGGCATGCGTTGAAAGAAACTTTAAGTCCATTTGACATTAAGATTTCATGTACTGCATAACATCATAGTCGTTGTGTATATGATTACGAAAGCCTATTTTTTTAGTCTTTGTTTTCCAGTCGTAGACGGCAAACAGCGAAGATTCAAGTATTACGCAATTACCTGCCAAAACACAATGGGTTGATAAGTCTTGTTGGTCTGCCGCAACACCATGTCATTTACATACCGATAACTTTAATAGCGTACAGTGTGGTTTCTTTATATTTTTCTACGCACGAGTTTGTCTGATAATGGCGGCTGCCTTGCACACTTTGCTTCGAAACAAGCGAACAAGTTCTATTTATTTTGAATGAAGCTTTCTTCTTTAATGACAGTGTGCTTTACATCAGCGTTGCGAAAACTTTCACATGGTTTGATTTTGTTTGCTTTTTTATGAATATGAAATGCAGACGAAAAGTGTTCCGCAGATAAACTTCGCAAACTATGGAGAGGAATATTATTAACGAAAACACATGTGACGTGATAGACTGCAAGAAGTTTGCAGAGAAGTAAAGAAAATCTCTCCAAACGCCTGTAAAACTATATGACAATATGCTAGTTTACACACACCAACACAGAAAAATTTTGAAAAATCAACAAGTCTCATGCGAAAGTGAAAGTTCTAAAATGGTCTGCGCATAGGACCAACAGCTAACTAGATTCGAAAACCAGTTTGAAATGACTACCGGTCTTCACGCCCAGCCGTTTTCATTTTCACCCATTAACCCGATTTTACTACGCCGTTTGGTTAACCCTACACCCCAGTGTTTTTCAACCTGGGTCGCGACCCCGTACAGGGGGCGTGAACCATTATTGGAGGGGTCGCGAGCAGATATTTTATGCCCAGAGCTGGATTATATTTGCTTCATTCGAGTTTTAGCTGGGGTTGTTGGGTTATATTGGGTTGCTATGATGGGTGGTTGTTAAAAAAAGTTAGAAAATCACTGCTATAGAAGATGGAGTCTGTGTATATCAGCATCTATCTAGAGCAGTGGTCTTCAACTATTTTTATACAACGGCCCTTTTACGCAGTAAACTTGCTTAAAAATCGCCTCCCACCTGTCATTTTAACAGTGCCGTGGCAAGGCAGCCCCGTACCCCCCGGTCGGGGGGGGGCGACTGTTCGTAGGGGCCCCACAATGTATATTGTATTAGTAAGTTAGAGCCGTCTCTCTACCCATGACTTTTACTGTTCTGCTTCTTGCCCTCAATGCAGAGCCGGTAGATTAAGCATGTAATACCATGATTCGTTAATTTCGAAAAAGAATTGCGGACGTTCGGACACTATAGCAGTATTTTGTAAAGTTGTGGTTACGTGATATTAAAGATGATATTAAAGAGCCCCATCTGGAATTTTCGAGGGGGCCAACAGCCTTTCACACGACTCTGCATTTTAACATTGTCTGAAACTATTCTTTTGTTTTGAAAATAATTCAGTGCTGTTGAAATACAAACGGACAATCTAGTTGGGACAAAACAAAACGAATGCAAATGCATTTGTAGCATACATGCTATTCATTTCCAAACAAGCGCTAGTTCCAACTGATGCTAACTTTGGTTCTTATGTTTATCTGCAGACTTTTACAAAGCAGGTGGGAACCTGGTCAGCTTCAGTCTTGTGGCTTTTCACCCGGTCTTGTTCTTGTCAAGATGATTGCGGCATTCATTACGCATGTGCAGTACTTGACTGAAAAATTGCTCAGCAGCATACATCGTGGGAAATTTCAGTAGTAATAATAGCTTCATTTTTTCAAAACGCTCACTGCATTTGATCCAAAAGTCTGACCGCCCGTGTGCATGAAATGTATAGCATGGGCTTCATCGTCGCTTTGGATGTCGATGAGACGTTTATGGATAGTTGAATCGCATTCATTTATGCCAGTTAGCTGGCAGAAAGGCATTTCACTGAGGCCACCGGGATAATGTCTCTCTAGGCGGCCTGGACTTCGCCCTGTCACTTTCTACGCGATCCAACTTTGGGAGTGATGTCCACAACCGAATGATTTCTTAACAAGCCCCAAACAACAGGTGGCGAAAAAGATTTTTAGGGCTCCATAGTTTAGCCTATTAGGGGGTGGTTGGACTTACTCGCTATGTTTCCAATCGCTTCGAAAGTCATTGCGATGATTTAGTGCAGTGGTTCAAGGCCTCGAAGGTGATAGGCTACGCGAATTGGCCTACTTTCTGTTTTCTTCACAAAGAATATATTCATAGCAAGAGTTTTTACTTATCGAGTTCTGTTAATAAATTCCTGATTGTTTGTGTACTACTCGGGTTGATTTTTATAGTTGGCCATTATCATTTCCCACAGTCATTTTGTTCATGTCGCAATTGTGTCAATACTGCTTTTCCATACTTTTGATCGTATGATATTTGGTAGATACGTTTTCCTGGAACAAGGTGGTACGCGGTGACAGCACCGGACGCACAAATTGTACGCGATCAGAAAACGTTTGGGAACCACTGATTTAGTGGTCACATTGTTATGATTGTTGGGCCATTTTTAGTATCTTCAAAGAAGCTGAAGCATTTTCTTTTCAAAAAATGGGGTTTGACAGAATTGGTATTTTCCGAGCTATATCAATATTGGTCGCTTTCAAACAATATCAGTAGCCTATAATGAAACGAACTGATGCATATTACTATACTAGAAACATCCAAAATACCCTGCGTGCTGATGTATACAGGCTGGTAAATGTTAATGCTTGATGTTCCTTTTTTGACGTTGCTCATGCAAAGATTGGGTTAACCAACCTAGCAAACTACTCAGCACAACAGTTTCTCTACTCTTTTATCTTATTTTATTCTGAACATTAGACTTAAGAAAATTCTTGCAAATTCATAATCTACATCATAACGGCAATGCTTGAGCCCCAGCCAGTGACCAGGGTTTTTTAAGACATTTTACGAGTTCAAAACGGACCCATAAAATTGGTACTTCCACATTAAAATCTGGACAACCACGAAAAGTTTTAGCTAAGTTGAATTGTTGCTTCAATTAACGTCCAAAACTGATTCGCCTCACACCAAATAAAAGCAGTGCAGACAGTAACCTCGCCCACTCACCATAATCATCTCTGAAATCCCATGCAACGCAATAACCAATAATTTGACAGCTTTTATGAGATAAACAAAGGAAAATGTTAGGTACCCAGTATGGACCTGTACGGACCCGATTTCTCTGATTCTAGGGACCCGCTGATAATTTTGGCGCTTTTAGCAATCCAATTCTTTTCCACGGTGTCAAACATTTTCAGCAAGCCAAGGCTTGTCCAGATTTTATTCATTGACTTTCTTGTGTGAGTATATTAAGAAGATAATGTCACAGCAAAAACGTAAAGCTAGCCATCCAAGATTAAAGCAGTATTTTTGTAGTAAGCATAAACTAAAATTTCTTGCTGTTAGCCAGCCAGAAAGTGCAAACGCCAGCAGCAGTGAATGCAAAGGTTCTTTTGATTCTGTTGTGCAGGAAGTACAGCATTCAACTGTTAGAATCTCAAAAGTATTGTCAGTTTCAGCTAACAGTCAGTCAAAATCATCTAACAATCAGACTTTTCAATCATGGATTAAGCTGAAAGGTTTTGATGAATCCCCACAAATGCATGTGTTCACTCTGCATGCTGAATGATGTTTGCTATGCTCAAAGCATCCAGCAGTTACCACCTGCCGAAGAAAGAATGGTAATGTTTACACTTCGGAGCCTGCCAGGCCTCCAGGCCCATACTGCCTGGACAATCATCTCAACTCAGATTAACTCAGAAAAGCCAGTAGCCTGGAAAAAAAACTCAACGCATTTCACTATTTCATGCTATTCATCAGGATCGCATTTCAGATAAAGTTAACACAGTAGCTAAGCGCGTACATCTGATTTATGGGTTTTGGAAAGAAGAGATAGCGAATCGAAAAATAGCTTGCTTGCAAACCTTGATGGACCGCATTGGCCATAATGATCGGCTTTGCGACCTCCATCATAACAGTTCTGTGGCAGCAATCGAGTTTATTTTGCTGATCTCGGAACATTTGAGTAATCGCATTGTTTCTGACGTCAAGCAGAGCCTATGCTGGGCTGGTATGGTCGATGAGACAACCAATATTGCTGCAATGTTCTGTCCATTCCACTTGTTATAACCTGGCCAGAGCAAAGATTTTCAACTCTGTTCCGTGTTAAAATCAAGCAACGAAACCAGCTGTTTGATGTAACTCTGAATGCTCTCATAAATGTTTCAATGAACGCTCCAGAAAGTCTTCAATAGAGAGGCTTTACGTTTGTACAGCGGGGCTTGACATTCTGAAAATTGACAAGAACTCCTCTGATTTATAGTATTTCGTATTTCAATTTGGGGGCTGGGAGCTTTGTTTGGGGG
>Ga0210059_1010900_pt1 | contig 13978 bp, 9 predicted proteins | sample Ectturendosymbi2_FD_188042 | JGI IMG/M metagenome (GOLD analysis project Ga0210059, IMG submission 188042) | Ecteinascidia turbinata endosymbiont from Florida, USA - Sample 2 (SPAdes) (version 2) | ecosystem: Host-associated > Tunicates > Ascidians > Unclassified | place: Key West, Florida... | reverse complement strand
CTCCGATAGCCTAACTTGGAGCGCTGATAGTTTACATTCAGTGCAATGACACATGAAATAAGGGGAGTGCGTGTAGAAAAATATGCATTATTTTGTCAACAAACTTCGCCAAAACGTTGGTTTGGAAACATGGACATGACGTCAAATTGTGACGTCACAAACAGCGCACACCAAATACAAATGACCACCGTATGACCCTGAACCAAACCCCCCCATGAAAATTTTCTGCGTACGCCACTGCGATCGCATCCCTGGGCATTGCACAACCATAGGTTGAGTCTGACCAGCCTGTGTATAGTGTTATTTGGAAATTACAAAATAAACATAGTTTCACTGCATACTCATACCAGTCTTAACAGCTTGTCAAAACAATGTCCTTTAAAATTGATATCATGCAGAATTAAATTCAGCCTACTGACTCAGCCCTCCACAATATCTTCTGTTTCTCATGCGGTCCCATGCAAAAGATAATTGCTCACAACTGACTTTGTTTATCAACAGAAACGCAAGACAGGGATGCTAACATATTATTTTTGACTTCTTGTCCTGAACATTTAAAGAACAGTTGCCTGTCACGTGGAAACGTAGGACTTAATCTGGAGTACTAACAACGCCGCTGTTTCGGTCAAGGGTGAATATTAGGGGAGGCAAGTGAGGACGGTCGCCTCGGGTTCTCCTTTTTCAGAGATACCGTTCTCCCCTCCTTCAAGAGCTTCGCACTTAGAGTTTTGTTAAGAAGTTTATGAAACGCTCTAAACTCTAAAGCCACATTTAACAAGCTCTGAACCAAGTCATGTGTTTGCAAAATAAAGCAAAAATTATGTGCAATGTGCCAAAGGGGGCCCTCAGCAACTTTAAATGTGCAGTTTTGGGTCCCCCTTCTAAGAGTTTGACTCGGGTCCCTAAATTCTCATATCCACACCCAGGGATCTAGTGCTAACAAAAAAGGTGTGGGAACGCCCCCAAAAAACTATCCATTTCACAACAGCTTCCATCTCATTTTAAAGCAAAACATGAAACAGGTGTGGGAACGCCGTTCCCACGGGTTTGCGCCCTACTACAGCCCTGACTTCGGTAAATGTAATGTCAAACGGTCCGGGACAAATTCTGGTATGACAGAACTTAAAAGGTAAACTTTGACAACAGGTTCACGATTGAACTTCAGTGTTTCACCAGTCACATGTCAGTTATAGGTACATTTTGATTTGTTCTCGCACAACGCATTAGCCAAAAAAAATTTATCTGAGTCTGAGGAAAACGCCGATGGTTGCAATCCGAAGCTAATTGTGACGTAATAATCGTTCTCTGTTATAGGCCTAACTGGGACAGCAGACCTGAAAAAAGTCAAACAGAAGTTTCTTACTGTTTTTTGGTATCTAAATGCAATACGTTCCATACTTTCCTTGTTTTCCCATTAAAACATGAGACACTTGCCCGTGCAAGCCCTTCTGTGTAAACCTCTACCGATGACAAAAACGTTACATTTACCAGACAGTACAGTTCAGGGCTGTGGAGTCAGAGCTCAAAATTTCGGGCTCCGGCTCCAGACCTCTCTAAATTTTTTGGCTCCGGTTCCAACTTCTAAAAGTTTTTAGCTCCGGCTCCAGAACGATTGGTCCGTTAAAAACTAAAAACCGTTATATTACTTGTACAACTCGCTTGCCCAACGAACTATGGCTGTTGAACGGGAACCCAAATTCGAGGCTCCGTCTCCAGCCATCCAGAATTTCTTGGTCTCCGGCTCCATAGCCCTGGGGCAGTTGCATTCAGCATTGCCACCAGCTGAGACGAACTAACACCATTAGCACACCAAGAATTGACTGGGCGCCGCGTTTTACAAGCACGGTGAGAAACAACTCTACAGATTTCGCTACGTCGACATACTTCTGAAACACGAACGCACGTTAAACGTAGGTTGAGTCCCTTTATTTCGAAACAGGTTTTCAATGCTGTCTTTTACCTCTGAAACCATCTCGCCACACATTTACATCTCTTTTTGGCTGTGGAAGCCGAAGTTGGTTGCGATGGTTCGTTTGTTGTTACTCAGTAAAATCGCCGTTGGAACAGCCTATTACTGTTACTTGGCAATCTTCAAGGGCTACGCTTGGAACACACTTCAATGATACAAAGCGCTGCTTGAAATTACACACATTGCTTTGAAGTGGCAGACAGGCATCACTCTTGATTTAAGTCATTTAAACGACGACCAATCACAGCGCCGCTTAATCTTCGAGCACAAGATTTATTAAGAGACGCTCATGTCATTTACTCTTAGTTCAAAATATCCTGGTTTGTTTGCAAAATATCTTGGTTTGGACAACGAATGATCTGCGTGTTCGCGCAGTCGCGACGAAAATGTAAAAACGCAGCGCGCCAGCACTGAAGCACCTTGCCATGGCAACTGACTATCTTTGCCATACACAACTGCTGTAAGCAAACGAAAATTCTGCACAGAGCTGCAGTGTATTTCAGCAACGACACTAAGCAAAACGCAACACCACTTTTCGCTTGTCGTTACATTTTAACAAACGACAGATAAAAAATACCACCCCAGACTGATTATACTTTTCATTAATCACAGGTGGAAGTCTGGCTTGAATATAAATCGCTACACACGGAGCGCAATAAAATTTTGTGTCTGACAACTTGTGCAACTCAATAGCTATAAACCGAATTTTACAAAGGTAGCATCTTCGAAAGCAGAAAACACAACGAACAGTCAAGTCGCTTGTCGGAAAGCAAGGCCTTATCGGGACCTTGCTACGCCACAACGCGCACTGAAAATGAGTTTAAAATATTTTGAAAATTGCACTTGAGTGCGACATTGTTTGAACGGACACTATAACCACACATTCGTCGTTGCACACAGTCTCGAGAGGAGGCACCCGAGGTGAGAGGCGACGTTTGACGTGACAACGGAAAAGTGATTGACCGATTGTACTCGCATTCAAGTCACGCAACCACTTTCTGACAATGCTACGATTACGTTCCTAGATGACTTTTACACCGCATAGAAAAAGTGCTACTTTAATTTTGCTGGCACGAAGAAATCAACACAAACATTTACTTTATCTCTAGAGAGCGGAGTTCGCTAGAGCGTGCACTTTGCCAAGCAGTAACAATTGATCTTATCATAAATCAACACGTTTGCGCGACATAGCGAGTAGCAAGGCGGTCGCGCGCTGGTGAGGTGCAGCGACAATACTCGCTTTTGTGCGTGCACGCGTTACGTAACAAGATGCTACGTCACTACTTTCATGCATGTGTAAAACGACGCACACATGGCAAGTCAAGACGAACGGTCACTGGTCGCTTGCGCAATAGTATTATGGTGTGATGCAGACGTCGTAAGCAAGTATCGTGACCGCGTCAGACTGGTAGGAATGCACAAGCGTGTTTGGCAGAACGACAACTGCGTCGTTGACTGGGAAACAAAGGAAAGGTAGAGCTGGGATGGGGAACCTACTTACTACCAAGGCCGCATTAATTGTGGAATATTGCTGGCTGGCCGCAAAATTAATTAATTTCATCTTAAAATTCAAACTTCACCTTCCGAAGGAAAATGAAGGACTTCTGTTGACTTATTGCCTACGTGTCTAATTGTCATGAAGTTTCGTTTTGACGCGAGTGTTCCAATTCGGTAACGAAAATTCTGATGCGGGCCATATTAAGTGCTCACGCGGGCCGAATCTGACCCGCGGCCGCAGGTTCCCAACCCCTGAGGTAGAGGAAAGCGTTTTCGTGATCAGTCGAACGCGCATTTGAGCCTGGGACAGATTTTATTGCGAAATGGAACCACAAACGACCCTTGGCTGGCAACAGCAGTCAACGTGGTGCTTCGTTAGGCGAGCGGTTGACCCTGTTTGCGATTGTATCTTCGTTCGGCGTGAATAGTGTGACAAACGCGTACAGACTTCTTGGTGTGGAGATCAGAAGCTTCACGCAGAGCTTGGCCGACGCCACAGAAACGCCTGTCCTCGATTGTTAAACGCAAGCGTCCACACGTTGCTGCAGTCAAGCGTGCTGACGTCAAAAGCAATTCTTACGTAGAAGGAACACATCTCAGCACAAACGGAACACAGTTCAGCACAGTTTTTGGGGACGACGGATGTTGGGAAAGGCTTTGAACAGCCCAACATCCCTAGACGTCGGTCTGCTTTTTCTGGCAGGTCCATGTGCACAATGTCGGGCATTCAACTGGATGAGTCGATGAAGGGATTATGTTGAAACACCTCATGTTGATTAGTTTTCGTTTAAGGAGCCTGGTGAAGCGACGAGCACTTCTGACGGCGCGTAGCGAGCAGCCCCCGTACATTGTAAACAAAGGGACAGCCTTTTATGTGAGAAGGCTCAACTTAGACAGGCCCAAACCACATTGAAATCTACATAAGGCGTGCTCTTCCATCAGGATGCAGGTTTAGCAGCAGGTTGCTACGGGGCCGCAAGAACACAACCCCGTAGTTGCGGCAAGAGGCGCAATATTAGACGTAAGTTCCATGCTGTAGGGCAGGATGGTGTGAAACAGCAAGTGGAAGCAACGCTCAGGGAAGGTTCGCTCGAAAAGGCTATTGTAATACATTCGATTGAACCAATGTTGAATTTCACTTTTTCTTCGCCAACGCTCGTTTTTGATGCTTCACAGCAAAAATTGCTAAATATTCGCTTCGCAGAAAGTTTTCGTTTCCGCCACAGACACGTTTCACGGAAAGCGACCACGATGTCGATTGCAACAACTCGATGCGCTGCAGCGCTCAACGCTGGGAACATCAGGTCTGGATGCAGAGAGGCGAGCGGCCGGTGCTTCACTCTGCGCATGCGCGAACCGTCGTCAAAGTTCAACATACAACAAACGCGGTTCTGCCTTCGAGCAGCACCATGAGTGTCAAACACGGGAGGGAGGGGGAGGTGGGGGTGACACGCGGGACAACATCGGCCACCAAATGTTCAGCACAGAGACACTATAGCAGGCGTGGAACTACAAAAAATGAGCGGAGTAAGTGGAATGGTTTGACAAAGTTCGATGCGACGACACGACACGGCCGGGCATGCGTCAACGCATACGGCACCTCATAACATGTTCGCATGCCACCAATAGCGTAGACAGGAGTTTGCTTTGCTAGGTAGATGTTTGACTTGTCAAAAGCACGGTTTTCGAAACTTTAAAACTTGAAAGAACGAAGTATCAAGTTCAGTGTTGCCGGTGCTAGCCTATCTGGACACACAGCATCTTTTTCAACGAGTTTCAGCCGGTTTTCAGAATTTTGACAAAAAAAGCACAGACAAACATCGAATCTGTACAAAAATAACACAAACTAAACTCAAAAGCAAGTAAAAGACAAGTACAAAACGGCAACTGCAACAAAACACCCATTTGAAGCCACATAGGCTGCGTAGAAAATAAGGCAAAATGAGACATCTTCAGACTGCGGAACATGTACACAGGTCCGAAAAACCCGCACTGCAATGCCACGATCAGCCGTCGCCATTCGATCCGCTCGGGGGCGCTAACCGTTTAGCTCGACGCAACAGCAGCAAGTTCAGGACTGGCGCATTTTTTCCCGACTAAGCCGACCAGTGCGGCAGCCGCAGGTGACGTCGCGCGAAGCGGTTCCGGTTGATCGATTGAGGTCGGCTGGCCTCCGCGCAGAACCTGTTGCTTGCCAGTCAGACACTGTGGAAGTGTACGAGCCCGCATTTAAAGTTTGTCAAAACTCTTACACGAACAAAAAGTTGCTCATAACTAAAACAAAGGCATAAACAATGCGACGGAATTTTAGCCAGGCCATTAGACGACAAAGCAGTTTGCCACTGTCTCGGTGATGATGCTTATACACACAACACTTTGCTTCAAGGGTCAAGACGAACCACAAACAAAGTTGGTGCTTATTGCATCCAATCAAAATGCTTTGAACTTTCGATCGAACCGAAAAGCGAAACAAAACCGCTAAAAATCAACGTTCAGTGGTGTGTTGGCTTCCTGCCACCTGACGTGCGACATGGATTAACTGCGCTTTAACGCTTCGAAAGAAGCAAGGTGTGTAACTTTTATCACTGAAAATAGGGCTCTCGGACTTATGGCTGGAAAAGAGCCCAATTTAATCGCAGAAGAGGTCCACTGGTTACAGCTGTCCTGTACAGCACACATATATCATCCATCTAACGCTAAGTCTGCTCTATGCCTGTATGAGGAATCAAACAGTCTCAAACTCTTAAAACGATGTGAACTCAGTCTCTGAAAGCAACAAAGTGACATTTTCACGAAAGACTGTGGACCATAGGCAGCCAGCTTGCGAGCAGGTTGTTAGGACTCCAAGACTTCTAGTAACGGGTAAACAAGGCAAAAATAGCAAAATACTTTAACAGTAAAATGACTGTTTAAAATTTGGATCTTATGTTTTTGTATAGTAGAAGTAACAACATTCACTATCTTGCAAGTGAACGACCAGTTAAGCTGGTTAATTTCGACTAAAATCAAAGTTATACACCAATATAATCTTGTCTTGAAAATATACAAAGAGGCATCTGCTTTCTTAAATTATTTGTAAATTTCATAGTGACACACTACAATCCAGAAAAAATATAAAGCTTCTTTTATGCGATAAGGTCCCCGTATAACTAACTTGCGAAATTGCAAAACAATGAAGATCTACCAAAGTTTTTAAAATAATCCCAATCAATAGACCTACATATATTACGTCGCAGAGCACAGTTTGTGTAAAGGAGGTCTTTAAAGTAAAATGTTCGCCTTATTGATTAAATCCCGTTGCCCTTATACCGCGAGGCAATGTGCACCAGCTGCCACATATAGTGAAAAGATCGACGAAAATCACCACGAGCGAAAATTGAGCGGCAAAAACAAAGCACAGCCTGTGGTGAAACGTTAAACATATAAATAGCAGGGCTGGAGTAATGCAGGATTCGCAGTCATGATGGCTGGGCTCGTTCAGACAAAACGCTTGACGTTTACTACGTACGGCAAGTGCCTAAACCATCCTCCAGGCCTACAATTACCTTCGACAACATCAGGCAAACGCACTTGCTACTTTTACTCTGCCAGCGTGCCGGCGGGCAGTGGAACAATAGCGCGCTCACCCACTCGGAAGACGCAACGCGACGCACCACAATAGGCTGAGCTTGCTCTTTCGTTCGCCGGGTGCTTATTCTGCCGCTTTGATTAGTGGTAAGAATGACAGCAGGCCTAACCTGGCTGGAGTTGGATTTCAATGCCGGTGGAACGAAAGCCGAATAGGGTCTGGGAATGAAGTTTACTTTGTTCTTGTCCGGGCAGCTTGGCGATGCTTCCAGTGTTTCCTAAATAAAAACACGCGAAAACAAAACTGTCAGCGCTGGACATTGCGGGAGTTGGATATTTAAGAGCATGGTTGATGGCAATCGGATCACACATTCTGTCGACGGCACATCAATTGTTATTGATCGCAGACCATACTTCAACAACTGTGGCCTTATAAGGCATGAGCGAACTAAAATCGGTGTCAGCTAACCTGCTCGCGGAAAGGCTTCACACTTTCTGCCCCTTCCGGTGGCTCGCGCTTGAACATGTAACTGTTGTTTGGTCGGGGACTGGAGGCGTATTTCGGACACGGGCTGACACCAGAGTCTGTGCAAGACAAGTATCCAGAAGAGTCAGACGCAGCAGCGCATGTACTCAGGAATGGTTTCTAACCATTACACGAGCAACAAGCAGTCGAATGCAAAGTGAAATTGGTCTTGAAAAGTTGCGTCGACATTTGTACGAGCAGCGATGTTGACTAGGTCGGACTTTTGGTGTAAAGATTTTTTGTTGCTAAAAACCAGACTGGCGTTAAAAACATCACATCACCTTCATAGAGTATTTACAAGATTTGGATCGATACACTTTATTCTGTTGCTACCGCACTGCTTGCCGTCCTGTAAGAATCTTGGATTCCTAAATGCTTTAACAAAGAACTTCTTCACAACGATATAACAATTTACGGAAAACAGTTGGCCCTGGAGTTTAGATTAAATATTCTGAAAGCAACTACTTTGGAACGTCTTTACATGAATTTGTTGCTGGCCTCCTCAAAGCAGCAACACAATCACCAACACTTTACTGTCCTTGCTTAACACTTGCCCACAAGCAATGGCAGACAAAGCGCGGTATGTTTGTTTGAAACAATAAATCGTTTTTCGCACATTCGGGCTTGCCGCTTGAAAGGCAGCGTCAAGCACTGTTCAAATTAGTTCAACAATGACAATGCCCTGTCGGCGACGGTAATAGTTTTCGTGTGTCTTTCAACAGGTATTCGGTTCTGCGTGATCAGAAAAAACATTTTGGACATTTATCATGTACCACGTCACGACATGACGCTGTATAAGGAGACGTGCAAGCGACACAATGCCCGTTCCGGGCAATCACTCTACGAACCAGTTGATCTTTCGCATTACGGAGAATTCAGATTATTGCGGTCATGGCCGCAAACGCTGTTACGTTAACAAAAGCGCCCTCGGTGTATCGCGTGCATTGTGTTTCCGCCATCCAAGGCCTGTGCTGCGCCGCTGCGTTGCAAATGAATGGCGCTCGGCCACATCGCCGTTGCATGATGACCGGCAGCACGCGTCCAAGTCAATCCATACCTTTAGCGTCGGCATCCGTGGCATTCCGCGCTGCGAGCGGCTGCTCGACGGTCGGCGACGGTGTTTGCGAACCGTGGCTGCAGTCGCTTCCTTCCAATGAATACTCTGCAGTCGGAAGATAAAGTCGAACGGTGACGAACGAGTTATGACCGCGTGCCAGCGAAAAAGGTCACTTGCGCAGAGCACAACATACGGAGTCTGACAACTGCGCGTGAAAAAACTTTTTACAAGGAAATAAAAATTAAAAGCCAGTTTAACTTGTTTTTTCAGCATTTGTCACGGGTTAATTTTTGCAGGTCACGACAAGCATGGCTGTTTGCTACAAAACCAGCGAACGATGAATATTTGTTACATTCCAGCATTACGTTCACGGTTATTCAAAGCTAGAACTACGCGTCGTGTTTGAGTCGTTCGAAAAACGCGCAACTCGTTTCATATAATATTTGACCGCACAGCGAAAGAGCCTCGATCGTAGATCAATCGCGCTCTTGTTAAGAACCACACAAGGTTTCTCTTATCAAGGCAAGCAGAACCTTGTGGCGTTTGGGTTTCCATGCTGCGTGTGCTGCTTCGGGGTACAGGCGCTCTGTGGCCGTCAGGGGGTGTGACGCCTTGGCTTGCCTGAGGTGAAAAAACAAGCATTTGTCAACACCAAGCAGCAAAGCTGCCTCGTAGAATGAAGACAATAACACGATCAACGTCGCATGTGTTTGCTGCTCAGGATGTTTGACAAACAGTTGATCGAGTGCGGCAATCTGTTTCAAGCACGGAAATTTTCGCAGTTTCGAGAAACACAAAAGTCGACATTCACGACACAATGTCACGTTACCCTCCATTCGCTTCCTGTGCTGGTGGTGCTCAGCAGTTCGATTTCTTTGTTCAAAGCCTCCGTGCTGTTTTGTCTGCGCGGCGATCGGCCGAACGGCTGAACTCCTATCGTGACAGGAGTCGACAGAGGCCGGGATACCTTTTAACAAAAAACAACAAAATGCAAAATAGTAGGTCCTCGCAGCGGAAAGATATTGGCCTGGAGAGAAGTAGAATTTTCAAAACTAAACTCTTTGCACGACAAAGTTATCGGTAAACGGGAAGCAGAGCCGAACGTCGGAAAAACTACACAAACCATAAGTTATCCATTCCAGGATGAACTATGGTCGAGAGCAAGATGAAGCCGTACAAAGTGAACGCGAATGAACAATAGTTGCCAACTAGGTTTTTTTTCGGTCACAGGCTGAATTTTTTTTACATGACCGAATAAAATTAAGCCACTTCGGTCATAATCTCTGAAGACATAGACTAGTGAAAATTGTTACGGCAAGTTTTAACACTATTGTGGGACAAATAACTGAAATGTCTCAGCAAAAAAAAGACAGGTTGCCACATCCTTTAAAAATTCAAACGTGCCACAGAAACGCGCGAGTCGAGATCTACTTTATCTGGGCGGTCCACCTACCTATCTACCACTGTCTACCAAAACAAAGTAAAGAAAGTGCAAGTCCCCAAAAATGTGATATTATCACGACAGTCAATTACAGTGTACAAACCAGCAAGGCAGCGCTAACCGAGAGCTGATGCAATCCTGCGTGATTGCCGTGCACTGAGGGCGACCGGTCTTTCTTGTCACTGTGCCGCGAAGATTTTCCAATGCGACGGAAAGGCTGACGTAGCTGGAAAAACATCAACGTATTGTAGATGATTGACCGCATGTGCACGAAAAGAAATGACACGCATCAAAAAGGCTTCCTATACACATGAGAACTATCGCACCAGCGGGGAAGCAGACGCAACGAGAGGAGAAATGCGCAAGGATAAAAGAACGTTCCATCACTTGGGGCAAGACTTCCACAGTTCGTGCATTTACTACATTGTTTGCGGGCTTTCCCTTTCGTTTCAAAACGATCTGCCTTTTTGTCATGCGCTTGATTAATTGGACGTCACCAAACACGACAGAAAGTGGTAGATGCCGCTATTTACAACAAGCATCCCTTTTGTGTACGATCACACGTCGTGAAACAGATATTGCCACCAATCAAATCAGGAATAGAAGTTGGTTGGTTTGATTTTGAAAAATGATCAAAACATCGCAGCTTCGGCGAAACCTGTTTCGAATTCACGATTATTATATTCTCACAGAGCGAAGTTCAGAATCTAAAGGATAAATGACATGCTAAAGAAGCATTTCGATTCTGTGATTAAATTTACGTTTTCATCAAATCTTAACAAGGTTATAATCAAAATGATGCTACGATGTGACGACACGCTGTGCCAAGGCAGATTGATTGCCAAATAATGAATTTTTAATTCCCGGTGTTATTAGCTGGTGCATTCGTACCCCTTACAATCACGTTTTCAGTATCGACATGTACACCTAACAAGGGTTTTATTGGTGGGGTGATCACAGTGCGCATGGAATTTAATGGCTGCTTAACTGAAAAGGACTTATGTCTGCATCAGTTGCTTTGAAAAGATAGTGATAGACCTTCACTTTATGAACGACAATACTTGTCCAAAAACGACCAAGTCCGTTTCAATAGAATCTCGACAAGAGTAATTATACGGGAAGCCGTGGCCTCACACAAACACCTCAACCTCATACTAACAACCATCTGCGACAGGCTCTGTTAACCGCGTATGCATCGGGCTTTCTGGCCCAACAGCTTTCTGCCAGTCGGATGAACAAATATACTCAGTAGAAAATTTCGTGAATGTTTCGTAACATTCGAAATGATGCGGTTGATTAGTTAACACTGAGATACGCGCCATTTACAACGGGGGTTTCCCATTCCTGGCAGATGGAATCTAAACAATCTTGATGTACGCGTCCCATGACAAGGAAGCTAAACAAACCGGTCCATTTAATTTCTAAAAAATGTCCAATCGACTTCAAATCTATCTGTGCACACACCCAACAAAATTTGAAAAACGAACAGACTTTATGGCTTGCATAAATCAAAAAGCACGAGATCAGTGTTCCATTTATCTTGAGATATAAGGACAACATACTTGTATGAAGTCAGTGTCAGCTATTGATGGTGCTCTTCCGCTGGAGCTTTTGTTGGAGACTTTTATTTGCTGCAACTGCTGACACGATGCTTCCAAACTCCAGTCCGGTGTCTAACAATGCCGCATCACAAAACATTACGCATATCAGACCAGAGATAATTCACCAAAGGGCGAAAGCAGCTAAATCTGCTTATTAAGTGTTTTACTAGGAAAGCGATTTCGCGTTGATTACGCACCTTCAGACTTTATTAAAATGGAAATACTAAAGCCGAGCATTCATGCGTACCGTTAAAATGCTGAATTTGATGAACCATGAAAAATCAGCTACATTACATTCCTTCCTTAACTTTTAGGAAGAAAGTTCCGTGAGCGTAGCCACTGAATGCTGGAGTAAATTCAAGCATTGCACCATTAAACAACAGCCGTCAGAGAAACTGCTAGGTGACCTATAACGAACTTTTAAACCCTTAGCTTGATAGATACTCGCAAACGTCTGAGTCACCATATCCGCTTCCGGCAACCGCATGCGGCTTCGCTACTGGAGACAAAATCTAACTTGGTTTAGTGTGAAGCTTGTACAGAACTGACACTGCAATAAGTACATTGGATTGGGTTCAACACCCCCCTGCATATTAGAACAAAAATCGCATAATCTGTATCTATTCAAACAGTTGCTTCCAATGTACTGGTTTAAATTGTTGTTGTAGATAGTTGTGACTGCTGAATTATTACTAGCAAACACAAATGTAAAGATAAACAGTTGAGCGTGTCCTGGACTACTTAATCTGCCATAGCACTTGTTGCATTTAAGCAGAAATTGCACATACACCACCGCAAGCCCTTGCGTGCATCATTTTTTTACAAAGTGTCATCTAGTGGCGGAAGTAATCTCTTAGTCTTGACAGAACCAGTCAGAATGTTTTATACCAATTGTTTTTATTCCACCATCCTAATTTCTTATTCAGCAAACGTTTTGTGAAGACAATACTGTAACACTGAAAAGCAAAACCTTTGCAAAAAATGTTTCAATAACTTACTTAGCATGAACAAGAACGTTTCTTAAAAAATGTGTCTGTGCCACACATCGTGCAATGATGCGGGCTTGACACCAACCGCCTTGCAAGTGAGTGACAAGAGAATATTATGATCTACCTGGGTGCACTTATCCTTCATGAATGGATTGTGACAATGCTGAAGATAAGAAGCACCATCTCTTGGCCACTGTCCTGTTAAATAGGGTCCAGCAATGGTGTCAAGAGAAGATGTACGCCGGATGCTGGGTGATGGACTTCTACGGCTAGAAACTGAAAAAATGTTTGATATAATATACTGAAACACTGCTATACTGAAAGATGTCAAAATGAGACTTCCATGCTCACAACGACTGTATCCAAGCTTATTGTTTTATGAATTGTTCTCATTTAGAATTCATATTTACTGTTTATTTTTTCCCTGTAACAAAAGCAAAAATTAAGACCGACATGATTTTAAAGTAACTTAGCAGCATTACAATGTTTTTTTTCACATTCTAAAAAAAATACATACCAGAGTAGGCTGCAGCATCCATCATGCTTAAATTGTAAATGCCCAAAACAGAGGATTCTAACACTTAGGAAGAAAACCAACTTTGTAATTAAAATGTGGTATTTTGATATAAATGTGTGCACTGTAATATGTTGTTTGCTACCTTTGGTCAAAGCACAGATGTTATGTAACACGAGAATATGATTCAGGATTTGAATTTCACTTATTGTGATTTACTGCAATTACTATTAAGTACAACATATAGCGTTATTTATACATGCTATTCTTTTCACAAATTTTGTCTCATGTATTTTTTTACCAGATGTGAAACATCCAGACAATGAAACCAAGAAAAATTAACAAAACCCATAACAAAATTTTTGGCCAACTCTACAAAATAATATGGCATAGATAATAATAATCTTTGCTCAGACACAATCCTCATGAAAACGGTTCATTTTGCAACAGCCTGACAACAGCTTGCATGTACAACACTTAACACTTTGATAACCGGCGTACAATATATTTGTACTTTGATTTCGGCCTAAAAAACAGCAGTTTTCAATTACCTTACCAACGCCCTAGCTCCTCCGCTGATTGCACTAGAGAGCTTTTCAAGGGCTCAAACGGATCGGCCAGTCTAGTAGATTGCACTAGAAAAAAATTTTTTGGTTGGGGGGTTGCGGATTTTTTGTGACTGACGTCATAAGTGAAGTAGTTTCGGGGTCATTTTGGCTCATGTTGCCTGGCCTAGGGCCCAACCGCTAGGCCAAAGTGTTTTGCTGAAGTTTTCATTGGAAACTAGGCTCGAGTCCGAGTCTTTTGAGCCTTTGAT
>Ga0210059_1010899_pt1 | contig 13979 bp, 13 predicted proteins | sample Ectturendosymbi2_FD_188042 | JGI IMG/M metagenome (GOLD analysis project Ga0210059, IMG submission 188042) | Ecteinascidia turbinata endosymbiont from Florida, USA - Sample 2 (SPAdes) (version 2) | ecosystem: Host-associated > Tunicates > Ascidians > Unclassified | place: Key West, Florida... | reverse complement strand
CGCATATACACACACACGAGCATTTAACTGCGAACAAGCAATGGCACACAGTCGTATTATATTAGATATGCTATAGTAATTTAGGCTAAGAAGATAGATGTTAACTTCGAGGTGATTCTTTGGCTACAAACAAGAGGATATGTGGGAAGCATTATTCGTGATTTTTTTATAAGAAAAGCTTCAAACCAGCTTCTGTAGGCCTACCTGAAAAACTGTGGGTTAAAATTTCTTCCAAAAAGTTCTGAAGAGACCCTATCAAATAAGAGCAAATATTTATACCAAAAGATAACTTTTTATACAATATGAAAATTTTATTTACCAAATGATGTTTTTAGAGATCGGAGTGTTTAATTTTTTGAAAATGCCACAGTTTAACAGGAAATATCCAAGTGGAGCAGAAAAAAAACAAGGAAAAAGTAGGAAAGCATAAAAGGTTGATGAAAAATGTAAAGGTCTCCTGGACAGATTTGTTGTTGTAGCAAGTGGTACTGGTGAGTCTACAGAGGAGAGTGCAGGTTCAAGCACCCAAGTTGTTAACAGTAGGTATGTCTGTCTAGTGCGTAATCAGATGTGCCATACACAAAACTCAAGTTTTGTAAAAATGAGGTTGATAAATACATGCTTTAGATCATTCATATTCTTATCAAACGATTTCTTTTTTATGTCTCTGAAATGAAAAGGTTAGACAAATTTCTCATTTCTTGTGATGTTGTACCATTCTTAGTAAACATTTGCATCAGAAAATAAGACAACATGCAATTGTTATAGCAGTGACCATACTACATCTTTTAATATATAGAATATTATTTTTTAGTTTACAAAGTAATTTTGTATTATTGCTGTTGTGCTGCAAAGACTGCTAATAAGAAGGCTACATTCATGCTTCTTATCAAGCAGCAGAAATGGCATTTTTTGAGTATTATGAGTACTCATTTTTTGTACAGATATTTCAGATATTTTAGGTGGTTTGAACTTAGCTCATGCTTGAAGTCACAGGTTATTTGAAGCTTGGCTAGTAAGAGCTTGGTTTGCGGTAGACTTGCTAGGTGATGTTAAATATTTTTGGCCAGCTGTAAGCCATTATAACTTCAACCGTTTTTTCTTAGCACAGATTTAATCAATTGTGTAGGCTACTTGCTAGAAGTATTTGCGATAAGGTATATGATGAATTATTTCCTACTTTTGCACATTTTTCAAAAAACTAGTGTCAATGCAAGATGAGGGCAGCCTTGACTCATCCAGCCTCTGTTTTGAATCTTCTTGGTTGTTGTTTATGGTTTCATTTATTCCCATGAACGTGAACAAATTCAGGATACCAAATACCAAGCATTTTATCAAAGGGGGAAAGTGTGAAGCTTTTAAAGGTGTAAACGTTGCAGTGTATTGATGGTGAATGCAGGGAAATGGTGCCTGAAAATAAAAAAGTGGAGGCGATGCCAACTTGCTATTGCCTAACTTTTATGTGTTGCCAGCCTTGTCTTCCCATTTTTCAGTGTTATCAAAATTTTGTGTCATGAACACCATTTTGCATTTTCTCCTGCTATGTCAGTCATGCCGTATCTTAGGCTTGATCAAAGTGCTTATCACGGTTGGCTGAGAACGATGACGTCATCAGAGGGGCCCCCCTTTTTAGTCTTGCCTCGGGCCCCCCCAACCTTAAACCCACCACTGACTCCAACGTGTGTTACAAGAATTTTTCCTATGTGCCGATCAGTGTTTTCGTTGAAATATTGCGTTGAAAATATTCATTCAGAATCAAATAGCAAATGCATTTTCGCACAAAAACTTTTATCTTTCCAATATCACGAAATATGAGATATACTCTTTTACGACTCATCTACCTATCCATTTGCCCACTTGTGCTTTTCCTTCTTTGATGATTTCTAAGTGTACACCCAGCCAAACGTACTATCTCAATGCCGACTTTTAACTCAAATGTTTTGACTCAACGTTGCTTTGCTTGATGCTGGTTTCGTTGTTCTATATTTCCCCTCAGTTTCGTTTTCAATTTAACTCAGACAAGCATTGTGAAACAAGTGTATTATACGGATTTTGCTTCCCACAGATTATGTCTGATTTATTGTGGACATAAATTCCTGTGCTTTATCAACTTTTCCTTTCGTTCTTCAACTATTCACCCGAACGTTTAAGCTTGCAAATATTTTCCACTAGTTTCCTTATTGTAGATAAGTGCAAGTCCGAATTATAACAAAGTCATGAACACGGAACCCATTCGGTTTCTGCCTCGAAAGCTTGCTGCAACTCTTTGGCCTTTCATCTTTTGAATGCGCCCTTAATAGCACACTGAGTTGGCAACGAAGAAACACATACGTCATGCTTGCAAATCTCAGAAAGCTCGCAGGACCAAATTATTCAACATGAATTCGCTGACTGCAAGTGTCTATTCCGTTGTAGTGTGGAAACATTTTCAAAGTACAATTAATTTTCCGATGTCAAGCCTTTACAAAACTTTGCAACTGAGAAAGCGTTTGCCGGACACATGTGGACCACGGGCCTTTTGTTTTGATGCCTGGCATAAGTCATCTTGCAGTGTATTTCGTTTACAAGTTTAGTGTTGCATCAGAAACAAAAATGCGAAATGCAATTAATCAAATAAACTTTCCAAGTTCCTGTTATTATATAACTTATAACAACACATTTTGTTTGACTATGTTGAAAACTCTGAGATCAGTTCATGGACAACCGCCAGTTCTGAAACATTACTTATGTCCCAATGCAACATCTCAGTGCTTCGCAAATGTTTCAGGCAAGAGTCCAGTTACAAAGTCAAAGTTCCTTGACGTCTGGTCCCTCTCAGGAAGTTATTCAGATATAGCATGTCTTCCATTTATATTAAAAACAACATGAAATGATAATAATATGTCATCTATATATTACCACACCAATAAAGTAAATCATATAGTTATTAACAGAATTTTCAGCGTTATTTATTGTTCTATTGGTGGGAGAATTGTCATTTTCTACTTCTTGCCAGCTGCTTCAATTTTGGTTCCAAGGTAATGCCAGCGCGAGACAAAGGCAGTGATGAATGTTTTCCTTTGTCATACAGATGTGCAGGTCGTTCTTCATGAAGTGCATATTTGAAAAGGCAGACTCGCAAAAGTACAGTAGGTAGACCCAAACATAGTGAGAATTCGCATTGCTATTTTGCAAAGAGTGTGAAAATTTGGACATCTGCTTTGAGCAAAAGTTATTTTTCTGGTGTGGAAACATAAAGTATTTCATTTACTGCTTCGTCGACCTGGAGCTGGAATTCAATTAGCTCCATTGTTTCCCATAAGAAAATTAAAATCCGAGCACATGATGGCTTTAGTCAACATGAATGATTTAGTTTGAAGAATTCTAAATCAATTACAAACTTTTTGAATTCTAAATCATCCCAAAATACGAAAAAAGTACAGCATTGATTTCAAATAACTTCTTGTTTTTTTGCTTTAGCAATTTCTGTTTCGCATCTTGCTGTGCAGATAAAAAAGCTAAGTTTGAGTTGGAATAAAATCGGACATTCCGGAGCAAAAGCTCTTGCAATATGTCTGTGGAATATAGATGAGCTTGATCTGACTGATTGTAACATCACAGAATGTGAGGAACTGTGCAATGCTATTCAAAGTTTGGAAAGACCGGTGAGTTATAACCTCGTGTCGAGACACACTGTGTTAAAGTTTATTTGGTATGCAGGTGTTAGGAGGTTATTGAGGAAATGTGCAGGTCCGTGTGGAAAACATTTCATGATTTTGTTTAATTTTAAATCAAATTGATGTAACTACTGTGTGAAAATTTTATTTCATAAACCAGAAGCAACCAACTTTGCAACGTATGTGCGCTGTAGGCTATGATCTTGTATTCAGGAATGAAAAGAATCTCAGTGCTGGAAAGAATTCATGGACAATAGTTTTTGCTGAATTTGGAAAGTTATGCATTCCGTTCACTGGCAGTTTTCTTTACTAACACAGATATCAATTTCGTGTATATGTTGGCAAGGCTTTTGAGAAAAATTCCTTTTTTTGCAACCATTGCAGTTAATACCTCCACATATTCATTTCAGTATATTGTGCAAATGTATGGACTGTGTTCTCAACCCTGGAATCCTTACGTGGGTCTGGCAGACCCAGGTCAAAAGAGGTCATTCACGTGAAACTACGGAAGCGGAAGTCGGCCCGCTTTCAACTCTTCAGTAGCTTCACTTTTTGTGTGACTAGTAATAGGTGCGATTGCAGTGATCCATGCTCTTCTCGATTTTGCAAGGGAGCGAATTTGTCACGAGTTCGGGTCACGCTGACCCGACAATGATTAGTGTTATTTGCTGGGTTATGCAATAACCCGACGATATGGTTTATGGGTGCAGAGTCCGTAAAATGGTTAAACTCTCTCAGGCCATGCTTCTATGGTCGTGTTAGCAGTATTCAAAAGGAGAAGTTCTTTGCGCCCATATTTTTATTTATGAGCTATTGGATTTTAGGCATGCCTGGCCCCCTTCGTATTATATGGTCCTCTTACTTTTCATCAAAAGTCCTATGATATTAGAGTGAAGAAAGTTTGTAAGTGCTCAAATTGCTCAGTAAAACGTATATTTTCAGTGTAGTTTTTGTAACAAACTTCCGTTGAATGAAAGTATTTGTATATATATATATATTTTGGAAAGCGGGTGATGCACACTCGAGGTTAATATAAACGTGACAAAAACTGAATGTTGAGGTTCCAGGGTTAATGTTTCACAATGAACCTGAAAACGTCGCTTCTGCTAGACTTCTGCTGATAGCAGCCATTTATTTTGTGCAGGTTGTTTTACAAATATTGAAACCACATCTCATGGCTTTGTTGCACGAGTTGCAACGAGTTGCTTACTGAGGTTGCAATGATTTGACGAGTTGCTTAGGTTGCAACGATTTGACGAACTATTTGACCAGACGCGCGTCAGTAGTACGTAGACCCAAACATAGTGAGGATTCGCATTGCTAATTTGCATAAAGTGGGAAAAATTTGGGCATCTCCTTCCTTTGAGCAAAAGTTATTTCTCAGGTGTGCAATCACACAATATTTCTTTTACTGCTGCATCCTCCTGGAGCTGGAATTCAATTAGCTCCATTGTTCCCCATAAGAAAATTTCAATCCGAGCACATGTTGGTTTTAGTCAACATGGATATTTTAGTGAGAAGATTCTTAATCAATTGCAAACGTTTTGAATTTTTGAAATAAGTATTAAATCTTTCCAAAATACGAAATATATACGCCTTAATTTCAAAAAACTTCTTGTTTTTTCGTTTTGGAATGTTGCACGTGCTCGAGATTGAGATTTCACTGTGGAAAAGGTCTGGAGCTACTGCACAGTTGCGCATCTTCGAGAACTATGATTATCTCTATTTGAATTTTGGCTGTGTTCACCCATTTCCATGTTTTTTTGCTTCACTGGAGAATTCGGTTATATGTGTCACCAAAAAAATCATTCCAAGGAACAGCAGCAACTGTTTTCGATGAAAAAAACTCACCAAATTTTTCTGTAAAATTAGCAATCAACTTTTCAATAATTTTGGTATCTGGTATCATTTTTCTTTCATTTAGCTCCAAAAATCTCAGAAAACAATAAGATCAACTTTAAAGTCATATTTGAAAATTTTCAAAATGTTTTGAAATCCGCGAAGCAAATAAGAATAATTATGGTTTAACGAAAGAATCATTTTGAACCAGAATGACAAAAACAACTCACGCGTGCTCTGCAATATAGCTAAACGACAGCTTGATCGAAAATTATATAGTTGCCTCAGAAGCACGGTTAATAGCGCAAGATTTTTCGATAAAAATTACCGTATCTGGAATACTCTATTGGGAGGCTGACACGGTCCGCACTTCGCCATGCAAAGGTCCCCGATGCGGACCGTGGTCTGTCATTTGAGTAACCTTGTAGTCAGGGCCGTATCATCCCAACACTGAGATCCCCAGAAATGCTTACAGTGGCCCCGCAATGGTGGTTTATACAATAGTTTTTCGACGTTATGCTACATCTCGAGGCTGAATGGCCTTTAAAAATCTACGTTAATTGCAGACACAATTTTGTCACAAACAGGCCTTTCGCCGGTCTTAAGATTTGGGGAGCAAAATGCATATTCAGGGAGAAAGATTTTTGATTTTATCATATAATTGAAAGAAATTTTTGTAAGTACAACAAAATATGGGAGGTACAAAAAAGATTTGGGGGCAATTGTCCCCGGATTCCCCCCACCTTGTATGTCGGCCTGGGCAGAACCGACTCCAGAAAATCTTCTATTTGCAGGCTTCTTGTGTGTGCAGGGGGGCTAGGCATTCTGAATATTTATTTTCAATTCATGACATGAACAGCATTTACATATTTTGCAAATTAATTGTTAATATTTCTCTGCAAATACCCATATTAGGCTAGTGCATTCCAACTAAAATTATTTGAACGAGCATAACAAAAGGAACTGGGTGGTAAATCATTGCCATTTAATTGACAGCGATTACTTAGTTATGTGGTAATGAAATGCAAATGTAAAACAAATTGCAGGAAAGCAGAATCAATGCTGTGCTTCTGTTATCAAAACAATATTACCTGAGGTTAAAGGACACTAAATATTTTAGCGGTAAGGATACTAACTGTGGCTGTTTCATGGACCAATTATTAACTAACTTTTTTTTCTTAGTCTCTGGACAGAGACGTTTGTGCTCAGCTTATTTGTCGGGTGCAAGTGGCCATCAAAGAAATTCGTAAAGACGGAGTGATCTGCAGCACTTTAAGCAAAATGTAAAAATGTGGAAGCTTAACAGTAGTTTCTGCGTTAAAGTCAGATGAAAACAACCATGGACTTAAAACTAGCAAGTTATTTACATCAGCAAATGTGCAATATATCAAGCTAGTGTATGCCGGTGTCTAAAAGTGTAAAAGGCTACTGAAAGGGGCAAAGAAAGATTAGGGCAAAGAATGCCTAGTGCACAATGCAGGGAATTTCCGTGTAATTTTTGGAATTTTAAGATCAATTTTAGTGAATTTCTTGTCAACATTTGTGGTAACCCTGTATGCGTCTTGCTGCATGTGACTATGGCTCCCACTGAGGCTTTTTTCACTCAGATATCTTTTTTAGTGAACTTGTGTGTTTAGGTTATTGAAAAAAATCGCGTGAAATCTGTGTTTTTTTTGAATGATAAACTCATCAGCAGCTTCAAATGTGTTCAATAACATCAGGATAACTTTACATTACACTGTTTACATGCGCACATTAGGTGAGAAAGTACGCATATCGGATGAAGCAGAAAGTGTTCAATCGGTTTTATATTCTCATACAAGATCATTGTCAGGGTTATACGCAGTGGTGTGTTTAAGTAAAGGAAGGCAAGCAAGGCACTTGCCTCCGGCCACACTTGGCAACTCTAATGTGTAAAGTATCTTGTTTTCAAGGGAGTCCCAACAGCCACGTTATGTATAAGCAGGCTAGTTTCCTTTAAAGGGGCACCCAACAGCAGTTGTAATGTGTAAATACCTTGTTTTCAAAGGGGCCCAAGCATCTGTAATGCATAAGCACTTTTCCTTCAAAGTTCCCCATAACTTCACTGATTTCTAGTGTTTTACATTTCAATATGGGAGATCGAAGCTTTATATGGGGGGCTAAGTAGTGATGGGACTGAATTTTGGACGCCCCTGTGACAGCGTGTGCTCAGAATTCCAAATGCCCGATTGGCAAAGAAAAATTTACAGTTGCCATCTTGACAAACTCTTCATCGAGAATCACTGTAAATTGGCTTCAGCTAAAATGTCTAAATGTTTCACCCATTATGTTGGAGTGACGATGCTTACAGCAACCAAATATTGAAACAGAATACAAACGCAGTTGTGGCAGTTAAATTTTATCCTCTTTACAGTCACCAAACAAAAATAAGTTTTCTTGGAATAATCATAAAAATGCTTATTTTTTGCAACAAGACTTGCACTTGTGGGCTGAGTTAGTTCACTCGAGGCAGTTAAAATGTTCATGAAATTCGATAAAGCAAACTGTATCGCAGGTCAGTTCACTTGGTTATTCACTTCAATGTTCAAAGCAAATGCTACGTCAGATTTCCATCTTGCTGTGCAGATAAAGAAGCTCAGTCTGAGTGAGAATAAAATCGGAAATTCCGGAGCAAAAGCTCTTGCAACATGTCTGTGGAATATAGATGAGCTTGATCTGATGGATTGTGAATTCACAGAATGTGAGGAACTGTGCAATGCTATTCAAAGTTTGGAAAGACCGGTGAGTTTTAACCTCGTATCCAGACACATTGTGTTGTAGTTTGTTTGGTATGGAAGTGTTATGACCAGTGGCGGCTCGTTGTGAAAATGGTTTGGAGGGCTGCGAAATTTCATCTCTTGTTGAACATACAGGATTGCCGCCCTGCCCCTTGCTGTTTATAATGGTGTTTCCAGTCACTCCAGCACTCCCCAACTTGTCAAACTAGTAATTTTCAGTTGTCCTTATTGATACATAGAAAATATTCACTTCAGTTTAATTGAACCGAACCCAAACCTTAAACACAACACAAAAGAATTAACCCAACCGGTCCCATCAAAAGTATGACGCATAACCAGTGCCACCAAAGCTTTAAAGGCGAGAGTCGAATCCAGGACCCCTTGCATACTAAGTTTTGAACATTCCGCTCGAGTACTAAGGCGCTATTGATCACATGACAAAGCTTAGCATTTTATTCAAACCGTGTCATGGCAGCAGACTTCTGCTACAGCCATTTTCTTTGTGCGGGTACATTAATCATGTTCTTTCATATGAAGTTTAAATTTTCCAAAAAAAATCGAACAGTTTGTGATTTTATGCAAGTTTTTTTTTTACTGGATTGTTATGCTTTTGCAGTGAAAGCTTGTATCCTGAACAAATTGCAGCTGCAATGTTCACCTTAAAAAAAATTAAAGGTCTGCTTGAATGGTTTGCCAGACTTTTCATGCTTGAAATTTTCACATTTCAATGTTTTAAATCAGTCACACCTTTTGTTGTCCAAGAATGATATCCACCATCTACTGCCGTCCATTTTCAAACGCCAACCCTTGACAGCTCATCAGCTTAGCCTACTGGTGCAGATATGATCTTGTGATTATGAATGAAAAGAATCTCAGTGCTGGTGAGAATTCATGAGCAATAGTTCTTGCTGAATTTGGAAAGTTAAGCATTCCGTTCACTGGCAGTTTTCTTTACCAACACAGATATCAATTTCGTATATGTGTTGGCAAGGGCATTGAGTAAAACTCATTTTTTTGCAATGCTAGTATAAACTATTACAGTTAATACCTCCGCATATTCATTGCAGTATATTGTGCAAATGAAAGGACTGTTTCCTCAACCCTGGAATACTTACGTGGGTCTGGCAGACCCAGGTCAAAAGAGGTCATTCACGTGAAACTACGGAAGCGGAAGTCGCCCTGCTTTCAACTCTTCAGTAGCTTCACTTTTTGTGTGACTAGTAATAGGTGCGATTGCAGTGATCCATGCTCTTCTCGATTTTGCAAGGGAGCGAGTTTGTCACGAGTTCGGGTCACGCTGACCCGACATAATGATTAGTGTGAGGTTGTGGATTATGCATAACCCGACGATATGATTTATGGGTGCCGACCCTGTAAAATGCTTAAACTCTCTCAGGCCATGCTTCTATGGTCGTGTTAGCAGTATACAAAAGGAGAACATCTTTGCCCCATATTTTTTTTTCATGAGCAATTGAATTTTAGGCATGCCTGACACCTTCGTTATATTTGGTCTTCTTACTTTTCATCAAAAGTCGTATGTTATTAGAGTGAAGTAACTCTATAAGTGCTCAAATTGCTCAGTGAAACGTATATTTTCAGTGTAGTTTTTCTAATATACTTCCATTGAATGAAAGTATATGTATATATATATATATATATATTTTGAAAACCGGGTGTTGCACACTCGAGGTTAATATAAACGTGACAAAAACTGAATGTTGAGGTTCCAGGGTTAATGTTTCACAATGAACCTGAAAACATCGCTTCTGCTAGAATTCTGCTGATAGCAGCCATGTATTTGGTGCAGGTTGTTTTACAAATATTGAAACGACATCTCATGGCTTTATTGCATTTGACGATTTATGTGTAAAGTACCTTCTTTTCAAAGGGTCCCAACAGCAACGTTTTGTATATAAGGCTAGTTTCCTTTAAACGTGCCCCCAACAGCAGTTGCAATGTGTAAATACAGTAGAACTCGTATAATTAGTCAATTCGCTTAATTCGTCACTTTTTCGTCGGTCCCGGCAGAATCCCTATCTTTTGTGTACATTTCTGTTCGTCTCACAAGCCATCGTTAATTTGACAATTTGTTTTATTCGTCATCTTTTTCTGTCCCTCAGAAGCATTCTTTTCGGCTAACACGTCATTTGCAGTTTCGCTTTGGATGTCTAAACAGCTGGCACCTGTGGGAATTCAAACTAGTTAAGGGTCTTTATCTGAGAATCGTTGCACCTCGGATTTTGTTTATTGAATTTATACACCAGGTTCGAAGTGCGTCCCAACACATCATTGAGAGAACGTTGAAATGGTTTTTAAAGATTTAAAAGGTGCTTAATCAAATGGAGGAGATTAGACAGAGCAGAGGAAAATGATTCTTGTATTTAACCATAACATCATAAACTTGTGTTTCACTGCAAATAAGAGCACCAAGTATACGAGTTCCTATGATAAAGTATACGAGCTTCTATGATAGAGTTTCACCTGTTTGCATAATTCGTCAGTTCGCCAAATTCGTCACTTCTTTCTAATCCCGTTGAGGTGACAAATCAGGCAAATTCTACTGTACCTTGTTTTCAAAGGGGCCCAAGTATCTGTAATGCATAAGCACTTTTCCTTCAAAATGTCCCACAACTTCATTGATTTTTAGTGTTTCCAATTTGAAGTTGGGGAATCTAAGCTTTATATGGGGGGCTAAGTGGTGACGGGACTGAATTTTGGACCCCTCTGTGACAGCGTGTGCTGTGAATTCCAAACGCCCGGTTGGCAAAGAAAAAATTACAGTAGATATCTTGACAAATTCGAGATTGAGAATCACTGTAAATTGGCTTTAGCAAAGTATCTACATGTTTCACCCATTATGTTGGAGTGACGATGCTTACAGCGACCAAATATTGAAACAGAATATAAACGCAGTGGTTACAATTAAATTTTATCCCGTTTGCAGTCACCAAACAAAATGAGTTTTCTTGGAATGATCACAAAAATGCTTCTTTTTTTCAACAAGACTTGCACTTGTGGGCTGAGTTAGTTCACTCGAAGCAGTTAAAATGTTCATAAAAATCGATAAAGCAAACTGTATTTCAGGTCAGTCCACTTTGTTATTCAAGCTAATGTTCAAAGCAAATACTACTTTAATTTTGCATTTTGCTGTGCAGATAACGAAGGTCAGTTTGAGAAGGAATAAAATCGGAAATTCCGGAGCAAAAGCTCTTGCAACATGTCTCTGGAATATAGATGAGCTTGATCTGATGGATTGTGACATCACAGAATGTGAGGAACTGTGCAAAGCTATTCAAAGTTTGAAAAGACCGGTGAGTTTTAACCTCGTATCGAGACACACTGTGTTGAAGTTTGTTTGAAGAGGTTATTGAGAAAATATTCAGATTCGTTTGGAAAATATTTCATGATTTTGTTTGAAATCAAATGAACATGATGTGCTAACTACTGCGTGAAAATGTTATTTCATAAACCAGAAGCAACCAACTGTGCAACGTGTGTGCGTTGCAGGCTAAGATTTGTGATTAGGAATGAAAAGAATCTCAGTGCTGGTAAGAATTCATGAACAGCAACTTTTGCTGAATTTGGAAAGGTATCCATTCCGTTCACTGGCAGTTTTTTTTACGAACACAGACATCAATTTCGTATATATGTTGGCAAGGGCATTGAGAAAAATTCATCTTTTGCAATGCTAGTATAAACTATCACAGTTTATATCTCCTCAAATTCATTATATTGTTTAAATGCAAGGACTGTGTCCCCTTTGAAGTTTAATGTTTCACAATGAACTTGCAAACTTCGCTTCTGTTAGACTTCTGCTGATAGCAGCCATTGTTTTTGTGCAGGTTGTTGCACAACTATTTAAACCGCACCTCATCGTTTTGTTGCGTTTGACGCGTTGCTTACTGAGGTGAAGTTGTGCCTGGGTGAAAATGCGCAGCAGATCAACGGTGTGAAAATTGTATGTCATAAGGATAATTTTGTTAAGAAACCAAATGCCGCCCTCAATAATCCACGTATGTCTGCATTTCTGCAAACAGTCCATCTGCTGCAACCGGTGCGGACATCTATGCAGTGTCAGTGCAATCACAAGAGGTTTGCCAGTCGTCCACGTTGTAGAGGAAAAATTCCATCTTAAAATATTTCAACCACGGATGCAAAATTACCCCATGCTGGTTTAGCACCTAAATGCAGGGGATTTCATTTATTTTCTGTCCCAACATCACAAACTGCTTTATGGCGGCCAAGTAGGACTACAAACTTCCCACGCTCACACTACCATTTTTGTTTCTTCTTTTGCCATTCAATGATTGATTTTTGGATGCCATCCACTTGCAAATCTCCTCTCAAACCAAATAGATGTGCTTTTACATCAGCAATGATCTTCTGCATGTTTCGTACTTTTGCTATGTACCAATTTATGTGAGAAATGTTCAAAAACATATTTTAAGCCAGGGCGCAGCTTTGAAACGAATCACTATCTTAGGAATTTTAATTTAATAGTAGATGTTCAGCTCAAAATCTTGACCGCAAAACTTGTTTCATGGCTTGATTTTTCAGCAGGCAGGACAAATGCACCAATCGAAATTTTGCACAAAGATCTTGACTGTGAATGCTTGCACTGTAGGATAACGAGATGAAGATAGGAACGAGATTTGTAAACGAAAAGCAATCTGGTATTGACCATCTGGACACTTGAAAACAAAATGCGTAGCAAATCAAAACCCAAACTAACATCCAATGCATTATACTGCAACGTTTGTTACAATAATTTTTACCAAATACCGATTTGTGTTTTTTCAAATGTATCTGGTTCATTCACAATCACAATCCAAACTGTTTTCATCACAGAAAATCAATTATCATTCCAATTTAACAAACAATTATATACTTTTGTTCATGACACATGTAGGGAGACATTTACCCACTTTTGTTTCCCTTTTTTCAGTTGATAGCTAAGTGTTCACCCAGTCAAGGGTAAAACCTCAATGCCGATTTTCAGCTCACCAACGTTTTATTGTATATCTCGCTGCCTGCTATGATTTGACACAACACTACCTTGCTTGATGCTGGTTGCGTTGTTCCATTTTTCGCCTCAGTTTGAGTGTCAACTTAAGTGAAACCAGCTTCATGAAACAAGTGTATTAAGAAGTTTTTGCTTGCCACAAGTTATGTCCGGTTTATTGTAGATATCAATTCCTACATTTTCTCAACTTATCTCTGCGTTTTTTAGCTATTCTTCCAAAAATTTTTACCTTTCAAATATTTTCCTAATGATTTCCTTATTGTAGATATGTGCAAGTCTGAATTATAATAAAGTCATGAAAACAGAGCCCATTCGGTCTATGCCTCGAAAGCTTGCAGCAACTCTTTAGCCTTTCATATTTTGAATATGAAATTTACAATCCCCGTTTAGCAGATGCGGTGCCCAATGCAAGACCTTTCCCCGGGGACCCACTGAGCAACGATTTTATGACGTCATCGTCTTCAGTCAACCGTGTTACGATCGTAGTAGAGCGCAGGTATGCAGTGCAGCACTGACACGAGAAAAGAGCACGTTTGCTAACGTTTGAGAGGACACGTTCTTTGTTGACAATGGCGTTTCCACTGAATTCTCGAGTGCAAGTTGTCTCTGACAAAAATGAATAATCTGCTCAAACACCACGGTGCGGGGCCCCGAGAGGGGCGGGATCCTATGCAACTGCAGCGGTTGCATCGGCAAAGGGCC
>Ga0210059_1010898_pt1 | contig 13980 bp, 9 predicted proteins | sample Ectturendosymbi2_FD_188042 | JGI IMG/M metagenome (GOLD analysis project Ga0210059, IMG submission 188042) | Ecteinascidia turbinata endosymbiont from Florida, USA - Sample 2 (SPAdes) (version 2) | ecosystem: Host-associated > Tunicates > Ascidians > Unclassified | place: Key West, Florida... | reverse complement strand
TAAGGCCCTTGGTATGTTGGTAAAATCAGCTCACAAAAATTGGAAAAAAGCGAAAGAAGACAAGTTTTGCGCAGATAAGTTTGATGTGTTTATTAAACTTTGCAAAAATGAAGGAAACGTGGACGTTAGAAATATGCTTTCCGACAGTAGAAAAAAGATCATAGATCAAAACAAAACTCGGCTGAGACATGTAATCAAGTTTGTCGAGTTTTGCGGTCGTCAGGAAAGAATATCAAAGAAACAAGATGGCAGTTTAGTTGGAACGACCCCAGTTTTCGTGGTGAGTACAGTCAATCGTTTATCTACAAATTACGTGCTTTCCTTGACTATTCTAATCACAAGCAACTTTTCTTTTTCAAGGCTTTTGCTTCCATAACTTCAGCCCCCCCCTTAGAAAAATCCTGGCTGCGCCCCTGCTCACAACGCACATGTGCGAGATGTATACCCTACTACTCGTAAAAAGTGCACCGTTAGGGTTATAGCTCCCAAACCAACTCCGTCTTGGCATGTTAGTTCCATTCGTTTTAAATACTGTTTGAAACTGCAGTCAGCGTGAAACAGTGTTGGAATTAATCTCAGTCCTAGTAAGCTGAAATACACTTACGAGCTTTGCCACTGACATTTTGTGTTAAAAGCAACTGTGTTCGTTAGCATAAATGACACATGCATTGCATGAAACGTAGTAATTTCACGGTGATGTGTTTGGGTACTGAAATCTACGCGCGGTTTGCAAAAAATGTCTGCAGAGATGACGTGGTAAACGTATGCATGGCGGTCACACACCATAGGCGTAGCCAGGAAGGGGGCGAAAGGGGCAATTCACCCCCCAAATTTTTAGAAAATATAGTCATTTTCTGCTTTGAGAGGCGTTTTCCTCGACAAAATAGTGTTATTGGCCTAAAATCAAATATTTTGGCTTCCCCAAATTTTTAGGCTGGCTACGCCACTGGGTCACACCACCTTAAGTTTTGCCCTTTTCCCAAAAATTTTTCGCGTAACGTGACGGCACTTTAAAATTATTTGAAGCTAAATTTCTGGCAAAGTTTTTATGAAAGGCAATTCTTAATCATATTGTTGAAATTCCTTTTGAGGAAATTAAACAAATTTTCCTTTTGAGGCTATAACGTATTTCTTCGATAGTAAGCCGCGGCTTATAAAGTTTTTATCATCATTTCATGAGGCTTATAATCATGGGCATCCATAGGGGGGGCAAAATGTGCATTTGCCCCCCCTAGAAATTTAGACTAAGAACCAAAAACTTTTAGTAAATCTAAAGGCAGTAGATTAGATCCGATTACTTGATTTAATTTTTGCAATAATAGTTTATTTTCCGGAATGACACTGACTGCACAACAGCCAGGTTCACTGTTCTGGTGTCATGCAGTTTGCAGTTCGCTATGTCCGCTCTTTTGCTGCAAAGGGAAGTTGCCTAACTTGCGAGCCGGTTGTTTTGCTGTTGTCCTTTATTACGTAACATTAACATGGCCACAATTCTTCAAAGGTTCGCTTCAAGTTACGGTAGCAGGCCTTTTGCCGCTTGTTACTGTCGAACACAGACATCTGTGGCACGTAATGCAGCGAGAGACTGACTGCTGATAGCAGTAAGCCACGTAATTTTACATTGCGTGGAAAAAAGCATAAGTGAATCTGTAGCAATGCTTCCACAATTTTGAAAAATCCATTGTTAGTGTGAGTATGACCATAGCTTCAAATACGCTTGCGCAAGCTTCTTTTCACACAGTATAAAACTATGGGACTTGTTAGAATGTGTCTATGCAGGCTTACGGGAATACGTCCTAATCGCTAAAGTTTAGTTGTGACTTCAGAGTGAGTACTGGGTGCAAAGCTAAATTTGCTGAGGCGTGTTTTCATATTTCATCTGCTCAATTTTTTAAAGCATTAGTGGTGTTCTAAATTAAATTATCGTAATATACCTAGCTACATGGGCGTCGAAAGGAGGCAGGGAGGATTTAAATCTCCTGGAGTTTGAAATTTTATATTTTCCTATTTGAATGTTTGGCAAAAAAGGTTGTTCTCTCATTAGTTTCGGGCCGGTAAAATAAGATTTCACCATGGTTGGCGCCAGTTCCGTAGCGGACAAACTCTGGACCCCCTCAAGATGCTTACAAGGGCCCCCTAATTTTGGTTTCTAAAAAAAGATTTCAGCGTTATGGCACATCCTGTGGCCGAATGCCCTTCATAACAAAATATCCCAATTTTTTCTTATTTCACTATTTTTTTAATTCCGCTTGCCGACACATTTTCGGCAGAACCGTTGCCAGAAAGTCTTCATTTGGAGGCTTCATATTAGTGCAGGGGGTTAGACATTCTGAACATGTACATTGAAATCACTACACAGCATTTGCAAATCGTGCGAATTAATTATAAAATTATCAAATATTTTCCCGCAATTACTCGTAGAGGCTCATAGTTTGCAACTAAAAGTTTTTGAACGAGCCTTAGAAAACGAATTGGGTCTTAATAACTGTCATTTAATTAACGACGATGATTTACAGATGTAATGAAACGCAAATGTTAACAAAAATTTGTAGAAAATCAGAATCAAGTCTGAAAACATTTACCGTGGGAACAAACTTGAGGCCGGTCAAAGCAGTGCGTCCCGATGAAGGGTTTGGTTCATTAGCGTAAATTCATTTTGCATGCGCACCGTGCTTTTAACTGGCCGAAATACGCATTCATAAGCCTTTCTGGTGTCTAGACTTGTTAATCTCCTGGCGCATGGCACATGTTTATATTAATAACACTTTGTATCTCAAATCGCCTATAAATGTTAACAATTATAGACTAAGGCCTACGTCGACGCAACGGTTTAACATCCACAATCCACCAACTGTGCTACTCTGTCGGGACAAGCTTAGCATTGATTGCTAAATAAACTCTTCTAACTACACTATTACAGTCCATCTTGATGTCTGAACAGCAGGATGCACAAATGTGTAACTTTGTTCGTAAGCACCAAAGGTATCTTGCTTCTATGCAGTTCAAAATGCGAGAAGACTACTTGGGCTTGCACAATGCATTTTTTCACAACAATCACTACACAAAATACGTTTTTGATCACATGGAAGTCTGACTTCTGGACGTATACAACTAGGCATGTTGGCCAACTTCACGTTCAACAATTCAAGCAATGAATATGCTGACGCTTTATGCTAAAGCATCAAATACGTGTATCACCTCACAAACGTATCATAAATGATCGGGCTATGTTATTCTAGGTAACAGCGGCAGGTACTGCTCTGTCTATAAATTACAGAATAGAATACGGATTGATCAAAACATCACTGATTTCTCGTGTTTCATATTTCAATTTGGGGGGTTGAAGCTTTGTTTGGGGGTTAAGCCCAAAAAATCTCGTCCGTGGCAACGGGGCTGAATTTTGCACCCCTGTTACAGCGTGCCCGCAATTGGGGTATGGAGAGCGGCTCATACGGCTCTGGTTAGCCCCCTTTCTGGAAAAATCCTTCCGACTCCCATGTCTGGCTATTCCTGCCAACGAACGCATTTTTGTGACTGCTGCCGTAACATGGGGCCTTTCTTTACGGTGTAGAAGGGGGCAAAGCGTTTTGTGAACGTCCATTTATATTGCATCGTCAGCAAGCTGAAAAAGATAAGCAAAATGTCGACGTTGCCCCCCCCTGGAAAAATTTCTGCGGACGCCCATGGTTACAATCGAGGGCGACTTAAATTTTTTTTCTTTACCTTATGGAAAGTTATAGATACGCTCAGTCTTTCCTTTGGCTACGTTTTGTTGGCTAAACTTTCTTCTCACATTCTCTTCTCTTCAACATCACGTGCACATCCGTCACAGGAGATGTTATGATGAACACAACCCAGTTGTAGTGGTGAAGCATCATCACCGGGGTTGCCAATTAAACGCAAAAACGTGGTAGTACGCGAAAGCATCTCAGAAGCTTAGGTAACTACGTTCAAGCGCAGCTTACAATCAAGGGCGGCTAACAATCGCGTAAATACGGTACTCGGACGTTTCGAAACATGAAGGAGTAAAGTCTCGGACGCGAACGAACTTCTGAACTTTATGCTCTGCAGTCTCCTAGATTTTCACGCGAAAGGAATGGAATAACAAGACTGCCTTCACTTCGCGCAGATAGATCGCACATACGTGCAAGATCTTCGTCTGCCGTGCTTGCGGGGAAGTCATTCGTCATCAGTCACTACCGTTAAACTAAGCATGTACGTTCGAAATGATGGGAGATGTGCTGGTCTGCAGTAAGCTTCACCAAATTTTGTGCCGCGGCGCACCAGCGCGGAGCAATTTTTTTGATAATTTACAAATCACAGCTTGTTTGTTAATTTTCAGATATTTAATTTAGCAGAATTTTCTAAGACAGTTCGCGTAGTAGTTAACTACAAGGCGCTGGCGTTTGAAGAACTGAGTTGGACTGACAAGGATGCCGCCGTTATGGTACTAAAATTCTAGTGTGTTTGTTGCTGTGACGAGTGAAAAATGAATAGCATGGAAGTCAATAGTGAATAATGTAGCTTGACCTTCCTTTGACTTAGTTTTCTGACCATTCGATTCACTTACTCAGTGAGTTTACTGGTAAAGCTGTTTGAAACTTAATATCATGAAAAATGAACAAGTCAATTTGGAATTTTAGGTTTGGCTGAATACAAACGTTTGCAGCTTAATCCAAGAGGTGATTTGTTTGAGGTGTAGCTTATGCCATGCGATATATGAAATTAATGCCGTGCAATATACGATGTGGTTCTGAGGGAAGAAAAAGTTTGAGAATCACTGATCTAGAGCTTGAAGGTAAAGTCAATGCAACATATACCTCCCGACTAAATATGTAACTTCAATCTGAAGGTTAGTAAGAGCAAACTTCGTACTTAGAAGCGTACTTGGCAGATGAACAGTCAAGGTGCCGCAGGAATATGTCATTCTGTGTTGAAATCAAACTTGAAAATTGTTCTTGAGACATCTCTGACGTTTAGGCATTGCACAACATATTAATATAGTGTAGACCAGGGGTGCACAATTTGCAACCGTCGATAAGAATTTGTGCGGCCGTGCACGTGTAAGTTATATGTAAGTTATGGCGACCGTACATTAATAAATACTTTTTGTCTAATCATTAGGCCAAGTGTAATGTATGCGGATACTTAGTAGAGAGACGGTCAAACAGACGTGTGAAAGCAGGCTAGGCTCAATGTGTGGAAGAAAAACCAAAAAATCAGACAACACGAAGCCTGCACAGTGCACATGAAAATAACTTGAATTCACTGGTAGCCGTAATTCATAAAAATAAACGCAATGCGGCCGGCAATAGCGAAAAGGTTGTGCACCTCTGATATAGACAAATGAAGCGATAAGAGATATCATTTTGCTGATCTAATGTCTTAGAGAACTGATATGTGTGTTGTGTGTATTTCAGCGTACAAACTTTCAAGTGAATTGGATGTGATATTGAACAACTGTTGCTGGATCCTTCTTGGTATTTTTTAAAATAAGTTTGTGAGATCCATGACAGGTGTGTTAGTTACAGGATATAAGATAGCAGTTTTCTTATTACTGTTGCACCATGCCTGTCGGGGAGAAGGCAGTTTATGAAACGTAAATCCGCCGCGGAAGGTGATGAACAGGGGTGGTATCAGATGCAGGTAGGGGCGTAACGAGGTTAGATGGCACCCGGGGCAAGAAGCAAGTTTGGTGCCCCCATGTTCAAATTTGAGGTCTTTAGGGAGCAAATGTACTGTATTGAAGAAAATATACTTGTGACATTGTTGGGACTTTTCGGCGCCCCCCGTAGTGATTCGGCGCCCGTAGAATTGTGCCCCCCTCGTTGCGCCCCTGGAGGCAGGGCCTCAATGAGAAATTTGTCCAGGGTGTTCGAAGACCGATATCGGGCCCTCGTAGTTTTTGGGTCCCTCGTTGAAACTTGCATAGCTTGTTTGTATAGTAACCAGAATATGGATTTATAGTGACAACCGGGTTACATTAGTAATTTTGGGCTTGATTACAGGAAAGCGCAGCTTACTTAATTCCATCCTACCGGGCCCCAATATGTACCGCGGTGTTTTTCAATCTTTTTGCTGCAGCGGATGTGGATGTGTTCAGCCTGGGCTGGGTAGGGAAACGCAAGGCGCGGCAGCAGAGATGCTGCCGAAGATGACCCACGACCCAGCATATTCCCGCTGAACATCGAGGGGCTCACTGCAAATAGGCGAAGTCACTTGTCTTCGCAGACTCGGCAATCTCGCGATTCTGAGCAGTGATTTTATGACGTCATCGTGTTCAGTCAATCGTGTTACGATGGTGGTAGAGCGCAGATATACAGTGCAGTACTAACACGAGAATTGAGTACGTTTGCTAACGTTCGAAATGAAATTTGCTAGTTCTGACGAGAGCGTTCTTTGTTAACAATGAAATTTATATGGCGTTTCTACTGAATTCTCAAGCGCAAGGTGTATCTGGTAAAAATGAATAATCTACCCAAACAAGAAGGCGCGGGGCCCAATGCAGTTGCATCGGTTGCATCGGCTTAAGGCCGGCCCTGGGAGTGACAGTAAAATTCGTCAGTTCAGCGAGATCTTTTCGTTCAATGATTGCGAATAGAAACACCTCACGACGGACCACTGGCGAAGCAGAACGCACATAATTTGCATGACGTGAAGTGCGCAAACTTCCTTTCGTTCTGTTTTCTTTTGTGTGGTGTCCTTTCGTTAGCGTGGCATGCATCTTCAAACAAGACTGCCGTCACGAAATTTTGTAATTGGTGATGTTAAGCTCCTGGACATGATTCTTCAACACATGTTTCTGTCAGACTGGTAAAATCGATGTCGATAGAAGCGCAAGTGCGTTTTCACGAAGGATTCGATTCGCTGACATCTCCAAATGAAACCTAAAGTAAACTTTTCCGAAATGCTTTTCAGTGCAACCTTCGTAGAGATATCAGCGAGGCCACTAAGGTGAAACGTAATGATGTGACGTACCATAAAGTTAAGTCATCTTTTTCAAAGCAGAATGGGCCTCTTTTTTAAAGTCCTACAAAAACCACTGACTGCTCGCGTAGCTGCGAAACTACCCCCTCCAATTGAAAATCCCTGGCTCCGTCCTTGAAAGGCGGTGAGACTAACCACTAGGGCACTGCTGCTTAGTTCTGCTGAACAAAGGAAGATATTATTCTTTCCAATGAAACACACCTGTATTTAATGGCTTTCAACACGACGAAAATTGTGGTAAATCCCATTGAGAAGCGGATCCAGTCAAAAATGCTGGTCATGTAGAATGCTTTCTGCTGAATTTCTGCAAGTATGTCTTTGGTGACATTCGTGATGGTTTTCGATGCATTGATGTCGTAAATGAATTCGTGGGAGTATGACATGTTGAACTGAAATTCCCTCTGCAAAAAGCCAGGGTCTTTCAGTATGAAAACTTTGACACATGCAAGGCACCATATTGAGGTTTGTCAGCATTGGGATCAAAAGCACTAACCTTGATCTTATCAGCTGCGTCTTTCAGCGGATCTGTAATTAGTTTTCTGGCTTGCTTGGCTACAAAGCTCGGAATAATGCACAAGAACTTCCCCATGCGTTCGGTACATCTTGCTCCCATACTTCTGACAAAACCGTTCATATCTTGAATAAAACTGCCCACCGATTTCAGTTTTTTGACGAACGAACCAAAAAGTTCATCTGCTCTCTGCAAAGATTTATGCATACCGGGCGTTTACGACAATCGTGGAATGATGTTTTGAACTATTGGTCGCGATCGAAACCATAAAAAACAAACAAATTTGCCAGTTGTACAATTTTCAGTCTCTTTGCTAATGGCAAGACAAACCATAGTCGGCAAAATGCACGCAAGCAGATCGGACCAGCTACGTCAGACCTCAACTGCTTCTTCAATGGCATCGATAGTGTCTTCCATTGTTGAAAGTATTGCGTTTTGTCGATTGTGTAGCAAAGAACGAAGACCTTGAGTCACGTTGTAACCCAACTCATCGCTGCACGTCAGTGAACGTGTGATCTCTCCATAGTTGTGCGCGATGTTCGCAGTCGGACCAGTGAGTATAAGGACGACAGAAAAAGCTAGAATGAAGCTTCTAGAAAAGCAAAAAAAAACAAGTTCTCCATACTATCTCACGTTTTAAGAAAATTATTACAATGCAGAACGTTTCATGCCTAAGAGATCTTCATTATTTGAAGTCTACTGGGGTAGTTTGCTTAAGGCAAATGGTTGATTGCTTCTACCTTGCCATCATTGTCGAAAGTACATTTATTTGTATTGGGAGTTGGGACAAACATCCAATATGATGATGACGCCAGTAGCGTAGACAACCCATAAATTGGGGGGACAAATGTTTGATTTTAGGCAATTAACACTATTTTGTTTGGGATAATGCCTCTCAAAGCACAAAATGACTATATGTTCTAAAAATTTGGGGGAAATGTACCCTTAGGGCCTCTTGACTACCCCTATGGATGATGCATATACATCAGTTCAGTGCACGTCACGCTGCTGCGACAAATGTTAATTTGAGTCTCAAAACTCAAACGAAGTTTTAATTGTTTAAGGAAATAACTTCACTGTGAAACATCAATCCGTTCGTCAACGAATGGGACGCTATATCGCTAATGAAAGGTGAAATACTTTCCCGTTGAATTTAGTAATAATCAAAAACTTTTTGAACAACAACAAATTGAAGAATGGTTTTCTGAAACATTTGTCGAGCATGGTAAGCATCTCCGTTTTCGCTGGCCTGAGCACCGACCATCGAATGATTGATCATAAGACCATCGCAAAACACATTTGTGAAGCAGTTGGGTGGTTTGCATTACCGCATGTCTCATCAACGTTCCATTCCAAAGTAAAAAAATTGATGCGGGCGAGGTATTGACGACATCACTGGAACTCACCTGCCCTTTGCTGTGGAGAAAGATGGAACAATTAGAGCAACAATCGATCGGATCGTTTTCGAAAAGGCCACGCCGAATGCGATGCAAAAACTGATCGCCCCGCTCCACCACGCTGTCATTGCAACTTTGTGCGTGCTTCGAATGGTCATCAGCAAATAAAAACTTTGAGTAATGATTAATCCTGATATAAATCGTGTGATGGAGAATATCGTTTCCGTGAATCGGTTTTTGCTGTCAACGTTTGCACTCTCATCGCCTGAGTTGTCGCCCAACCACGATGCCTTTTTGAGCAAAAGCCTCCTGTTGATGAAAACGAGATCTTGGGTTAAAGCAGTGATCCTTAACCTGTGGGAAATTACCCACTGGCGGGGAATGACAGGGGTTGTAAGTGGGTAATTAGTCTAATCGCTCTATTTGTTGAATACTGTACAACACTATTTTGCTTCGAGAGCATGAGAACTAGTGCAAATGGTTCAATTCAATTTAGGTTGTGGGTACAATAAAAAGCTCTACGTTTTCTATAGGCTTTAGTTAGAGGAATCGGCCGACTGGGCTCTGCTTTCATCTTTTTGCGATGATTCAAACTTCCGCATATCTGTATTCAAGTAACTTCATTCCATAAGTGAAAGAAGAAAGGAATCAATCACAAATTTTTAGGAAATCGATTTCACGTAACACTACGCATCGTCAGTCCTATCATCTGCAAGCAATGCTAACAGGTGTGAAACGCAGAAAGGTCAACACAAGTTCAGAGAAAGTAAACAACCTCGAGTGTCTCATGGCGATCAGACGGCTTTTGAAGTAAGATACGTAAAAGTTGAGGAAAGTGAAGCACAAATAGGATAAAGGAGTCTTTTCTTAATTTCTTACCACTGCACGGGAAACGGCCGAAGAAATTACTAATTCTGTTCTCAACGAACTTCATGAAAATGACTTGGATGTAATGATGTGCAAAGGTCAAGCTTATGACAGTGCTTCCATAATGTCAGGAATCCATAATGCAGCACAACGCAGAATAAAGGAGATAAATTCAAAAGCTATATCTATTCTTTGTGGGAATCACTCGCTCAATCTTGCGGGCGTTCATGCAATGGGATCTTCCGAACTCTCTGATAACATTTCAGTCCTATTTCACGAAATGTGATATTAATCGTTCGTTAAACTTTTATTGCTTGTCGTACTTTGCAAAAAGTTAGTAAACCGGTTGAAATGTACTTATTACAATGACATTTTTCTCTCATCAGCATACGTAACACGCATTTTTGCACTGCGAGCAACGTTCATAAAAATATTTTAGCAGTTATGCTGCACAGTGTAGGATGGAGGGGCGGCAGAATCACCGAAATCCAGGGGCGGCAAGCTATGCTGCTACGCCATTGAGTAGGCGCCGGGTTTTTACATTTAGCTTGGCAGGGGAAGGCGGTACACACCCCTGCCACCCGTCAGTTATGCCACTGATCAGGTGCATTTCAAACATGAACAGTCACAACTTCTTTTGATAGAGTCACACGTAACAATCAGTACGATTCAGCAAACGCAGGACGCAGCCAGCGTGCTTTGAGTATATCGACACAGTAGATGTGATGCAGCTTGACCAATCGTCATATTGAGATTCATGGAAGCTCGTTGGAAGACTTGACGTTATCAACATGAAAGTTGAATAAAACTAAATTTCGTGAATAATAATTAAAACATACATTTTTGACGAAGTTTAATCTAAATGATCATATACCGGCCATTGACTCTATGCGTACCACAGTTTTCTGAGGCCACCTTGGATCTTGAGGCCCTAGGCTTAAGCCTATATAGCCTATAGGTAAATCCGGCATTGGCCACAGGCAAAGTTAACCTACATCATGTTCGCCAAACTGTCGGAAATTGGGAAGAAATCATCAGACAGGCCCTGACACGCTAGAACAGTAGTTTTTGCACAGCGAAATGCTTCGCTAATTTATTTTAATATTTGTACCAGACCCGAAGTCCATAGAGCACAAGCACGCATTGCCTGCACAATGCAGATTGATAATAACAGACACGAACGTTTAGCAACAGCGTTGGGGTTAGGACTAGGAGCACAGGATTACAGACACAGTTGTCGTTAACTCGTAACACTTCGTACAACACTACATCCAGAGTAGGACACTAAAATTGCATGGTGAGTCCAACCTTGGCAAAGGTCAGATGCAGTGCGAATGCGTTGCGGCCTGCACATGTCCTCAAACTAGCACTGTAACATACGGACACTCAGTCACAAAGTAATATGCAAAAGACAGAACGTGAGCGCGTAATTTATTTTTGTTACTTTCAGTTTTTATTGTGTCAAGGTGCAAGATCATTCAAGTCAGTTCAAAGTGGACAGCTAACAAAACTGTTATCTAAGCAGAGTGCACTCTGTTCAGAAAGCGCAAGAAACACTTCGCAGACGACTGTATATATTTCGTAGCAGATCACCAGCTTGCTCTGTTCTTTTCCATAGAAAAGCAACTTTGAAAAAAGAAGCGGAAAACTGTCAAAACGATGGTCGTACTCTCTTTAGCACAATAAACTGATCAAATAGTTTTCTAACGTCGCTACACTAATTGCTTCTGTTTGGTTTTTGTGACGAACTGGCTGTACAATTCTGGCCCCGACTGATGCTATTGATAAACAAAGCCAGTCATCACGCTTTCATCCCATGTATGAAGAAAAATGGGTAATTTTGGTGAAAGCAGTTTTCTCTAAAATCGTTTTGAACCCATTTTCATTGAACGTTGAAGCAGACATTTCGCACCAGTGGAAACTGATGTACCTCATGACTACTAGCGCACACAGAAACATTTGGTTAGTGATGATCCGAAAATGTACAGTGTTTTTCCATCGCTTAGGTGTAAAACTCCTTTGAAATCGACACATTTCTCGCCATGACGTTTTATTAGATTAGGCGCACACATCTGTTCGTCACTTGAGTACTTTTCAGCTGCAAAAAAAGTAGATGGGCAACATATCAAGCAGCATATTTGAAGTAAATTCTTATCAGTTTTCTTTCATCGAGTAAATGAATTGTCTTTATGTAAGAGAGCTCTAACTCCCATTGAAAACTTCACTCACTTTCATAATCTTTTTTCCTATCAGGAATGTCGCGCGTGAGCAACATCCATGGGGGATCTCGAAATACCTCGTGGTTTTCAGTAACTTCTGATATTTCTACAGGTTCCAGTTTCACACCAAAGCGCGATCGATCATCAATCAAAGAAACACTGAAATGATATTTATTATCTTGTGGTGGGCAGCACACCCTAGCTTAAGCTGTATTCATAAGTTTAAGAACAGGGCTCCGGAGCCGGAGCGCCGGAACTGGTTATTTTGGCTGGAAGATTCAGAGATCAGATTAAAATTTCGAAGGAGCCGGAACTCAATGTAAAATTTAAGAGCCGGAGCTGGAGCTATGGCTATTTAAAGGAAGCCCCAGCTCCGGATCCCTTCCTAGATACTAACGGTTTTGCCAAATTGACTGTAAGCTTGACTTACTTTACCAAAAGCAGTACTCGTTATAGCACACTAACGCGATTGTTACGAGTTATGACCACAGGCGTACGGGAAGGAATTTTACTGGGGGGGCGGAAAAAAATTGCCCTGAAAATAACAATTTGCCCTAAAAATAGACAACTTGCCCTGAAAATAAGTTTTTAGTTTAATCTGAATGGCGCCTGAAACCTTATGTAAATCCGTTCTATAGAGTTGAGTTCGTTTATAACGGCTGCGTCTGTAACGTCAATTCGCCCATAACGTTACATTTTGCTTGGTCGCGATGGCATCTTTTACACATGCATTTCAATTCGCTTATAATGTCAAATTGGCAATAACGTTCTTTACGCAATCCCCTAGAGGTTCCCTTATTGGCAAATTCTGTGATTTACTTGTTTGTTAATTCAAGGGGTTGAAGTTCCTTGCGTGTTGTGTTCTCCCAGACAAGAAACTTTAGGGCAGTGGTTACCAAACTTTTTCATCTCGCGACCCCATTCGACATTATGACATAAGCTCGCGGCCCCATTCAAAAATATGACATAAGCGCTCGGCCCCAGCCATTAACTGCAACTCTAAAGGGGTTCAAATAACAATGGACAAGATAAAATGCACACTTCACATGTTGCGTTCACTGTATTTACATTCATATGCATAACAAACAGCAGCCATGCTAATCAGTGGGACGACTGAACTTGCAGCTGTGCAACTAGTCTTGGACTTTTTGGGCATGTGCTGGTAAGAACTACTGTAATCTCATGTCATTCTCAATGTCTGGTCTATTCTTTAACTTTTGTTTTACTGTAATGTCAAATGTGGACAGGGTTAGAAAACCCAGCCTCACAGACAGGGGTGGATATTAGAATTTCGGGGCCTGAGGCAAACTCTTAAAAAGGTTCCCCAAACCACTTGTTGAGGAGCCCGCTTTGGCTCATTGGCAAACAATTGTTGCTTATTTTGAAAAACATATGACTTTCTTCAGATCTTATTAAAATGTTGCCTTACAGTGGTTCATAAGTTTTTTAACATAACAATGCAAAAACCTGTTTTTTCGCTGAGACTTTTCGGTCGTTTGTTTTGTAATAGTATTGTTGCGATCAGAAAACTCGAGCGGCATGTGCGCAAAGCTTGCACGTGGCAGCAAGCAACAATAGAGTTCACCCGACGAGATCACTCTATTATTGCTTGTTCGCGCCTCATATACATGGTGTTGTTCTTCGCGCACATTCCGTTCGTGGTGAACCGCGCATTCAGCTCAACGCCAGCGGAGAGGTTGCAACAGTGTCAAAACTTTCAAAAGCGGTATTCACTACCCTACCTTTTTTGACATTATGACCGACTTGACTTAATGTGATTGGTCATTTCAAAATAAATTCGGTCGATGACTGGAAAAAACCAGGCAAAAACTCGGTGCAAAACTCTCAAAGGGTATACCCGCGGAATCTCTGTAAAAAGGGGGACCCGAGGTGACTGTTTCTCGTTCACCTCCACTAATATCCACCCCTGCTCACAGAGGTAGGTGGAAACGAATGGAAGCAGACAACGAAAAGGGAGCATAGTTGGTTTGGGTATGAT
>Ga0210059_1010897_pt1 | contig 13980 bp, 11 predicted proteins | sample Ectturendosymbi2_FD_188042 | JGI IMG/M metagenome (GOLD analysis project Ga0210059, IMG submission 188042) | Ecteinascidia turbinata endosymbiont from Florida, USA - Sample 2 (SPAdes) (version 2) | ecosystem: Host-associated > Tunicates > Ascidians > Unclassified | place: Key West, Florida... | reverse complement strand
AGAGTTCAAGAGGTTTAGGAGATCTTCAAGGAGTAAACGAATTCTTTTTGTTTGCAGAGAAGAGGATTCAGAGATTTGATGAAAGTCGCTTCCAGGGCAGAAAGATGAAATGAAGTGCGAGCTCGAGCGAGGACAGAGAATTTGTCCTTATTGTAATATAAGGCACATTCGGCGTTGTCAAGAAGATGTTGACGGATGGCGGATTCGTGAAATTGTCGGGGACTGGTGGCCTTACCAGGGCTGGGAAGGCTTTGACGGATGTGTGGGATAGGAGGATCGGTAATCGATTTTGGGATGTGTTGTTTAATTCGCTCTTCTAGGCGCTGAGACGTGCGACCAGTATTATCGTTGACTAACACGTTAAGTTTGCGCCAGATTATGCCAGTGTTTTGGTCAAGGTGGTTGCTATTTTCTGTGTGATCAACCGTGTACCTGCAATTACACCTGCACACAACTTTTTTTTTACTCCGCGGTTGCGCATATCTTAACTCCCTCGATAAATTTGGCTTTCAGGCCTAAATCGGGCTTCAAAAATAAATGTCCCTCAAGCCGGGTTCGGATTTGTGATTTCGGGATCGGGCCGGAAAAAGGGCCTCATTTTGAAGTGTTTTTGGTCAATAAAAACTTGCCCTGTTATCAGCATTAAATTGTCGGCTAATCGCGAATGTTGACATTACTTTTTGCCAAGTTCATAACTTTTACTTGTAAGAGCAAATGGCGTTTTGTGTGGTCACGCTGTACATATTAATTTGTAAATCATCTGTAATGACAAAGCGTGATTAGTCTTGCTTTCAAAACACCTCTAAAAAACAAGATTGAGAACCTGTATTTATAAAACTGTACTTCTGAATCGACCCGATGACTATATTGATGTCGCACCAAGCTGTCCCCCCACATTTTATAACAAAATTGCGCCCATACCTGCACCCCCTAGTTACGGGCCTGATCAAAACTAACACGTTCTCATTTTCGGAAATGTTGCGAAGAGAACTTTATCTGTGACCGCTTGCGAAAAAGTTGAATCACGGTTGAATACAAACGATGACGTCATCGAATGAAAATTCATGAAAATTGCCCCCCCGAAATGAAGAGCTGGTTGCATTTACAAAGTTCACAAGAGAGAGTGAAAAGACTATTGTGACTTTGTGGAGATTGAGTACCAAAAACTTATTTCTCACAGCGTAACCAGGTGGTTATCACTTTATCCTAGCTTGCCAAGGATGCTTCCAATGTACCCAGCTTCACATTCATACTTCATGTCCATCGACAGGCCAACTGTTGTTCTGAAACGTTTTTTTGGAAATTCTTTGAACGAACTCTGTTTACAGTGGAAATCACGATCAATGAAAACGATACCAACAACACATTGAAAACGTTTCGGTAACTCTGTTATCGAAACGTTTGCAATATGTCGTTTGTATCGTTTTCATTGGCCGTGATTTTCATTATATGGCTATTTAGCACTTCCGCTTTTCGTGTACCGAACTCTGTTTAAGACATTAAGACATTTGCAATCATTTCTGGTTGCTTTAATGAGGAAGTTCTGAATATTGAAAAGTCCAAAGCATCATTTGTTGAGGTTGTATCGTGTTTCGCCACTGTGAAGACAAGGATTCAATAGAGACAATCAGATGTACATATCAAGTCAAGTTAAAGCAGTACTAAGAAAACTGAGAGACTGAGAGAAGGCAAGGATCGTGACTGTGCATTAATTAATCATTTCAGGTGTATCTGCATTGTACAAGCCTTGTGTTGCACATCTGGCTAAACGGACCACTTTATTTGCTGAATTTAAATGCTTTGACTAGATTCCTCCGTTTGCAAACAACTGAATGGGAAAATGTTGAAACATGTGAGTAGTAGCTTGAGAGAAACGTGCGCTAAACTGTTTGACCAATACTAAAAGTTGTTTGAGTTCGTGCAGAAAGAGCATCAACCAAATGCAATTTATTGAAAAGTGATGGAACATGAAAGATAGGCAAAATATTTTGCAACTTACAATATCATGGAATGCTTCAGCGAACTGATAAAAACTGCACAGTTTTACTTCAGCGTTATGTCTCATTACGCTACTGTGGAACTATTTTTTCCTTGATGCAGCCACAAACCCAGTAGAAAGAGAAATCTTTCTAAATAAATCAGTTTCTACTCTATTGAAGCTGTGTGAAATTTAAAACATCTTTTATGCAGTTAGTTTCTTAGAATTGTTAAAGGCGATTTTACATTTTAAAGAAATTTAAGGAAACCGCACAATATTCATGAGCTAAATAGGACAAGTAAATAAGGATTTTGTTTTGTGTGTTTTGTCAGAAACATCTTCCACACTGGACGTCTTACTTTCAATGCTTAAAACCTATCAATAGGCCTAATTGTTAGTTGACTTGTCAAGTGTAGATATTACACTCAAGTAAGTGATAGTCGTAAGTTGTCCTCCCTTTTTGCGATGAAAATGTGGCAGCCTTATTGAGCTAAATCAGTGGTTGCCAAACTGGGGGTAAATTATCCCCGGGTTACTGTGCGATTCCTTTGGGGGTAACGCGGAACCAAAATCACAATGTTGTTCTGTATTATGAGCGATCACTGCGAAATATTGAGGGTAATAAGACGTAATCGCTACCTCGATTTGGGTAATGGCTCGAAAAAGTTTGGGAACTACTGAGCTAAACCAACACTGACGGAAGGAGATCGTCATCTTTTTAACAAGTGTAGAGCTTATTCAAGTGATTCCAAAAGACGTAAAAAAGCAAAAGAGGCAAAAACGAAAGAGGAAGAAGTTGCAACCAAGTTAAGAAATATTCAAGGGACTATTTTGCGGTGGCAGTGAAGTCCACCGGAGACATTTCTGCGGAACCTGTAACAGGACAGAACATTGAAGAACATGTTGCGACAGACTTAGATCTTCGTATCGATAAAAATAGACCTAGTTTAACCAGCAGTGTAGTAGCAGAAGAACGCCAAGGTGTATCATTGAAAAACACGATAGATGAGATGGCTGACGCTATCACTGCAGGCAAAGATATCGGTCTCTGGGCCCTCTGGCCAGCCAATATATCGGAATAATGCGGGAATATTGGTTGAAATATGAAACAGGTTTTTTTGACATTGTGGTGAAAAGTCATTTTTGAACATGGTGCTCCACAACACAGAAAAGACAGAAATTTGTCACGGATATGTTCCACAAGTCAGGGGCGGATCCATGGTGGGGCGATCGCCACCCTAAAGCCTTACTTTATTCACCATGATATTGTGCAATTCGGAAAACAACATTCGCGATGTAAGGCCATTTTGTCGTCCACTGTTTTGTCACAGCAGTTTTGTAAAGTATATTTCATCTCTCTTACAGTAGCAAAGCTGCTATGAAATTCACTACGAAATATTACTGAAATCGCCCCCCTACGCTTACTGGCTGGATACGCCCCCGCCACAAGTCTTATTCGTCGCCAGAACCACAATGGCGAAGTATTTGACAGAAGTTGGCTTTGTTTTTCTCCTTTACAAACTTGCGTTAAATGTTTCGTTTGTAGGCTGATGTTCGCGGATACGAGTAAAGGTGCGCATTTCCTTATTAGAAAAGGAACCTTCGACTGGAAGCACGCTCGTGAGCGCCTGAGGAGCTACGAGCATTAAGTGGAACAAAAAGATGCTACGATTGCATTTAGTCGCAGATGTAATTAACCACTATAAAGAAGAATTGATACAGAAATAGCAAGTCATGTCAATATTGCCAGCAATATTGGAAATCGCTTCTGCAATGTTTGGTTGCTGTCGTAAAATTCATTTCTGAGCGAGGACTGGCGTTTAGAAATGATGGAAACGTTGGATCGCCCAGAAAGTTTTTCCAAAAAATTTTCTCAAACTTTTTTCAAGCAAAGATTAAAAAAAGAAGATGCGATGCTTCTAGCGACTGGTTTTGCAACAGTTTCACAAATCGCTAATCATTGTCAAATACCATGTTGCATCATAATGTTTTGTTACATTTGAGTTAACAAATGTGACTTCACAAGATTACGTCATTACCTCATAATTATGAATGATATGTGGAAATACTAGTGACTTCATCGATCATCCCCTACCTGAACATTTTGTATCCTCATATGGGGCCTCCCACCACGCCTGGGCCCCAGGCCCCCCACCAAGTCAATCCGGCGCTGAGAAGGTATTATTGCTAATCAACGTGTCTCCACGCATCAAACAGTGATGTCAAGAATATCAGTGCAATGCGAAAAAAATTAGCGCTTACATGTCAATTTGATTGTTGTAGACGGTAGTCTTCTTGACGTATGCCAAAAACAATTCGTGATAATAGTTTATGAGTGAGAAAGTGTTTGTTGCGCAGGCTCATAAATACTGGTATTTGAATTCAACCAAAACACTGATTTGTCAAAACGTGTTGACAAGCAATACATCATGCACATAAACTCTTTTCTAAATCTAAGCTCATCATCTGATTCACCAAGAGCGCAGGCGCACAACTTTGAACTAACCAAAAACCTTGAAATACCTTGTGTGTCTGCTTGAGGATTGTACACTGCTGTAATGACGATAGCAACGATACCCAGCTTTAAAACAAACATTTTTCAATGGAAAAGTAAAGGTGTTCAAAAGAAACAGCCTTTCCTAAGTTAGCAAGCACCAATTCAAGGCTTACAGTAATATCTTCCTGTAATGAAAAGTAATTAACTAAGCTTACCAGTCAGATCCAGTTCTTTTTGTTCACACGCCTTTTTTCAGATAAGGGTAAGCGAGTCAGTACATAAGTAGAGTATATGCAATCGGTTTTAGCCAATGTGTAATAGCATCAAAACAATTGTCAAATTTTTTGTGCAGAGATAACCTTTAATTATCTGAAGGGATGTGCATGGCTGGGAACGCAATGCAATTAACTACATTCTACGCTTTACTAGTGCCGTGACCTTAATGTAATCACCTATTTGTAAAACTCCTTGGTACCACTTATAACGTGTCCTTGGTACCACTTATAGCGATGCAAACATTTTACAGTTACTCAGAAAAATTACCGCGTGTGTTTCACAGCAAATGCAAACGCGTATCATCAGCGCGAGATAAATGGTCAGTTCAAACATTTAATTTTCTGTTGAAAAAAAGTAACAACACCATAACCGTAGAAAACATAGTATGAGCATATGAATATATAACGCAATCTGGAAACGTGCAGCATGTACCGGAAAATTAGAAATCATATGTAAAACTGGAAGTTCAACCTGTTATGTTTTACATCGTCGGGAAAGCAATCATGGTTTCGTTTCGACTTCAAACGTGTTGACCTTCAACGCTGAAAAAATACAAGAGAGCTATTACAAGTAATACTTGCATTATCCAATTGTTTTTCGGGATTATTGTAGGTTGATAGCTTGCAGGCAGAGTAATGAAGCACTTTTCGCTTGCCATGCAATGATTATAGCAACTTCTGTCACACATGTTTGCATGTTTTCGCAACCTCTTTGAAAACAAGGAGTTTATTTCAAATACCACTGAGTTCCAAATTGATGGGCACATGAAAATAAGGTATTTTTAACAACGTGCAATATTTATTTTCGGTACAGAAAAGTGCTGTTTCTGTTTAATGTTGGTTGTTTCCTAGTGGTTAGGAGCTTGTGCAGCGGAGAAAAATTTATTGCATAGGATACTTTGATGTTACAATAAACTTTGTGTTTGTTCCTTTCTATATTTTAAAAATATGAGCCATTGGTATTAAGATAATTGATTTTCTGGTATAGGTATTTTGGAGTTGACCATCTTTTATTTAGTCAGACAACATTTTTATGTGAATGAAACTATATTGAGTATGCAATTAGACCCTGAAGCTTTACAATGACGCGTCTCCTGTTTTGTACAGCCTGGCTGCAATACGATGCAAACGTTTAGAAATGTTTAAAACAATTCGTACGTGTTTTTTCTGCAAAAGTAAAATTTAATCTACTGTGTTTATTTTACTTCCAACTGTTGTTTTTCAACACTTATCAAAAAGTGATAACCGGGGGTGGTTGACTAAATGACTGCCATGGTCCTTCCTCCACCTATCCTGTGACACAGTCACACTCTTTGTTCACATTGATCAGTTATTATGTCATTGTGTTTTCATTTATTATAATGTTCACTGACAACTGGTTTCCTTTGTGCATGATGACTCTTTTTATTGTTTCTGTTCATTAGCTGAGTCATATGGAACAATAAACCAATCAATCAATAATCCGAAACCTATGGATTGCTGCACGTAAACAGTTGTTGGATGCAAGCTGATACCATTTGGATTATTTCTGACTGTGACTGGACAATATCAAAACAAATATTGAGCATAAAGTATTGAAAAACTTTTGGCCTGATCTTACCAGGTTTTGCTTCTACCGCAACGGTGCCAAACACAGCCATGGGCGTCGAAAGGATTTTTTCCAGGGGGGAGCCAGTAGGCGATTTTCCCAAAATTTTTTCCAGGGGGGGGGCCAAAAGTGGTTAAATTTGTTTTTTACCCCTCGAAATTGAAAGAACAACCTTTTTTTGCTAATAATTTCAAAATCCAGGGGGTCTTGCCCCCCCTTCCGACGCCCATGAACACAGCTATGCAAAGACTTTAATTTCTGTCAAAATTGATGTTCTACCAGAGCGAAGCCAAGTTGTTTGATTTCTACAAACCTACGCGTTAACACTGTACATTTCAGTAACATATTAAAACAACACATGTTGAAACACAAAAGCAGCTGTTTTTGAAATGTTGCTGTTTTGGTGTAGGTCTTTCCTTTTCAATATGTCACAAAAATGTATATCAAAGTAACTAAAATCTGTTTCTGTTGCGTTTCAACTCAAAAGTAAGTCTTTTTACAAATCCTCTTATCTGAAGCCTCATGTTCGTTTTTACCAAGTCACATGCAGGATTTTTGACGCATAGCTTCATTTCCTTCATTTTGTGAACCACTTCACTGCGCCGTCTGCATCGCACATGCGATGACACAGGATATTCACATTATTCTTCCATGCCCTGCAACAGGAACTACGTCAATCAACACGAACTACGTAAGCAACGAACTCAAAGCATAAACAACGAAATCAAGTCATGGAGTCTGTTAGAAAACATTAGTAGAAAAGCAACTTAAAATGTTTACATGTCCAAAACTCAATTTTTGCCTCATTTAATACAATCAGAGCCAAAGGCAAAAATAATTTAAAATGTTATCACTTTTCAGGAAGAGGCATTTGCTTTACTTCCTAATCAAATCATAAAACTCAGCTTCGCTTTTTCAAGTTATTCATCAGGTGGCTCTAAGACAAAATTTCTTTGCATCGTTCCACATAACCCTCACACACGAAAAAATGGAGGTAGCAATTAATCTGTTATAAAATCGTAAAATTGTAAAACAATGATGCATCCCCTTGTAAACAAACACGCCTCGCAGTGATGGAACCAGTCAAGGTCTTGGCGACACTTGGCCTTCTAGAACGTTCGTTCGAACACAGAACTTTTTTAAAGCTAGTTTTGCGTAACTTTGTCAACATTATTGGGGCGGCAGATGATATTCAAAAACAAGACAAAATCGGTTGCAACCGAAGTTTCGGTTTGGAAACAGTCGAGGTGCTACGTTTTCAATTCTTCGAAAACTGGTAGAAGGGAGTTATCGCAAACACCATGCACGGTTGTTTACTGTAATACCACGAACTGTAATTACGAGTCACGTTTATGTTACGTTTGCAGTCATTTCTCAGAGTGCGGGGCATTGCTATTTGCATGCACTTGCGCAGCACGTCTTGGTGTGGAGCCTGCAGAACAATCAGGGTGTAGTGCTGAGCCAAATAGCATGGCTGAAAATTTGTATTCGCCTACAAGAATTTCTACATTGGATCTTCCTGTTTCACTGTAGGCTTTTGACCAGCAGTGCGAATCTACGTGTAGCTAGCACACCTGTCAGATCGCAGTCATGTTTCATTTCAATGCAATTGTTTGGATCCCACATCTTCAAGTAACGTTAGTGCATAAAGTTGGGGTGTCTCAAGACCTCCTGGGTTTCTGCAACCGCCGCCCTCCCGAGAGAAGATGGAGCTTTGAAAATGAATGACAATCATTTAATTTCTCGCCAAATTATTAGGAAAGTGAAGCAAAATCAAGCGATTTCAGAACATTACAAAGTTGTAACAGGGCCGGCCCCAGCAGGTGCGGGGCCCAGTGTTTTTTAAGCCGTTTTTGGGTGTCAAAATGACATTTTGCAATGACACCCTAAATTCTGAAAGCCTAAATATGGTTTTGCTTTGTATTGGAGTAAAACGATTTGAGATACGCATGTTTTCCTGCACGTGGCTATTGCAACAGACGGCTGCAATGTTAAAGGCCGACACAATTTTCTGGTGCAAAAGTTTGAAGCGAAAATTCTAAGTTTGGTATCTGTGGATATTCATGCGAACCGTTTCAGCCTCTTACTATACTGCCGCAGATTTGGACAGTACGGGATACGAAACTGCGAAAGCACTTTGATGCAATTGTGAAAGAGTTTTACTCTTTCACCGTTTCGATCGGCTTGCGTGGCGACGCATCAGATTACAATGAAGACAAAAGGTCGGCAGTGCAGCGAGCATGCAAAACAAGGTGGTTGTCGAGTGAGGCAACAGTGGGAGCTATGAGTGAGATTTTGGCTTTCTGGGCCGCACCGAAGCAACTGTCAGAAAATACATATGATGCAATGTGAGTTGCTTTACTGCGACTTAAAAAAACAAAAAAATTCAACGTGGTACTTTCCTTTTGTCAACATTGACACTTCACCTGACAGAACTAAGCAGTCTTTCAGCCGGGATGTTTTGACTTTGCACAGGTGCAAGCTTCCGTAGAACTGTGGATCAATAAGCTTTATGATGCCGCTGCTAAATCCAAGGTTGAAGCTAATTGTGAAAAGTTTGATAGTGGATTAGGGGAACGTGGAAAACTGGATGATTTGGCTGACTCGTGTGTGTCAAGTGGCATGGCGTTTAAGGAAGGGTGCCGAAAGATTAGCAAATTGATCGTCCCCATACACAAAAGGGAGACAGAAGTGAATGAACTAACTACCGCGACATCTCTTTGCTAAGCCTCCCAAGAAGAGTGTATGCTAAGATGCCGCGAAAATAATGGAACCTAAGCTGGATGATACCCAGTGTGGTTTTTGTCCCGGCCGTAGCACTACAGAAGAAATTTCTTCTCTTCAGCAAATTTTCAAGAAATTATGGGAACATGTCAAAGACTTATACACATGTTTTGTCTACCTGGGGAAAGTATATGGCCAGGTTTCTCGTGAACAGCTTTGGGTGATGTTGTGGGAGTACGGTGTTGACGCGTGCCTCTTGCTGGCCGTCAAGTAACTGCATTCCTGTTCAGAAGATTGTGTCCCTGTCGACGGAGTTAACTCACAACCGTTCAGTGTTGGCGTTGGACTCCACCAACGGTGTGTGCTGTCACCACTCCTCTTCATAGTCTATATCAGGGTTCTCCACACTACGGCCCGGAGGCCAAATGCGATCTGCGAAGCCATTTCACCCGGCCGCAAAACACATTTTGCCAATAATGAAAAAATATTATATTAACGAAAAACTTGCTGGTTAGGTAGAATGCAACATATCCCTAAAAAATCACATTACGCAAGATGTTGGCCGTCGAACTCTTGTGCAATAGCCTATGTGGTCCTCTCCCAAAAACTTTGAAGAGCCCTGGTCTGTATGAATTGGATAGACTGTCACAGAAACATCGACGAGGGTGTCACTGTTGGGAACTGCAGAATGAACCGTTTGCTTTTTGCGGACGAATTGACACTGAATGCGTGGATCTTCGGAACAAAGTCTTCAGCTCACATTGATCGGTTTCTGCTGCATGCGACCAAGGAACGAAAATCAGCTCTAAAAAGATTGAGGTATTATGTCTCGCCAAGGCAGTGTTTCCTGGGCAGACGCTCAAGGCAGTGTTTCCTGCAAGTGAGCACAAATACATTGCAGCAGGTGGAGACCTTCAAGTACCACCTTGGGGACGGGGTGGTATTCACGAGTGACGTAAGTCGGAACAAACGGATTGATGCACGGATTGGTAAAGCAAACGCAGTTCTGCGTGAGCTTTATTGCTCCGTGGTGACGAAACAGGGGCTTTCAAACAACGCAAACTTTTCAGTTTTTAAATCTGTCTTTGTTCCGATCCTCACCTGTGGTCATGGATCTTAAGTGAAGAATAAACGGCAGAGATGGAATGTTTGCGAAGATTTCTCGGTGTGACAAAGAGTACAGGTCTGAAATTTGTAAAGCCCAGCATCTCAAGCCACTTCTCCGAATCGATAGATCCCAGCTGTTAATTCGGCCATGTCCAAAATATCCCAGGAATGAATGGCGAACTAAGTCCATCAGGCTACACTCTGCACCCACGGGAAAGCGGCACAAAGTTTGTCTAAGGACCAAGTGGCGTGACTACATCTCCGACCTTGCTTGGTCCCGTCTTGGTGTGGAGCCAGCAGAACTATCTGAGATTTCTGTTGATCGCAACGTATTTTGGGCCCTCCTGTGGTTGAAGGCCCCGCGTCTCTCCTGAAAGGAAAAGTGGGCACGAAAATGAGAAAATGAATGAGTGTGAAGCCCAACGTTGAACCTTTCTATTTATGAAATTGTCTTTTTTGATTTGCCAAAAGTGAATGTCGTATTCAAACAATTAAGCATATTTGGACGGAAACTTGTGCTTTTGTGAAAATGAGTTAAACGTATCTGACATAGAAGGGAAAATGATGTTGACACCCTAAAGCTCCACCATGACACCCTTTCAAAAACATTAAAAAAAACACTGGCGGGGCCCAATTAAAGACCTAGGCGCGGGGCCCCTCTGAGCGGTGGTGTTATTACGTCATCTTGCTCAGTCAACCGTCCTATGGACTTTTTGATGGAAATTTTTCGCAAAAAAACTATATGAAAATAAAAAAACAGTAAATTATTGGAGTTGATCTGTACGTAGGCTGAATGCAGTGGCGTAACTGACGGGGGGCAGGGGTGCGCACCTCCCCCCTGGCAAGCTAGATGTAAAAAATGGGCTCCCCTTAGAGATTTCATTAACTGCAGAATATGAAATTCTACAAGTTTTGGAAATCCACCGGTCTTGACATTTCAAATACTGAAATAGCCTAATGCTATGTTTAGCAAACCAGTAGTCATCAAGTGAATCGTAAATTCAAAGTTATTGCAGCTGCGTGCAGTGTACAATACATGATCGTGAATGTGCATACTGTGTGTGATGTGATAATCGCCCGTAGTTGTGGAACATTGCCGGCATTTGCGGCCAATGGACCATTATACTTCTTGCCTTGCTTTGGACTGTGATGCAGTTGTGAATAAATTTATGTCTGAAAGCTGTCGTGTACTTTTGCTTGAGATTGGGCAATGACCTTGAGATAAGAATAGAGAGAAAGTTGTGTAGTGACACCTCAACTTTCTTTTTTGTATTGCAAAGTCAATTTAACAAAGCTCTCTGCAATTCACCGCTGTAAGTTGAACCAGGGGTATTGATTTTAGCACCTGGGCTGTTGGTGAAACTTTGTTTTCTGGCCATCCCAGCGGGTACCGCGTCTTTCGGCTGCACAGCGCACTTTACAGTTTGCACCTCTGAAGTGAAGTATGCTATTACGTGATACAAATCTGCAGATTGAAACAGGTTTAAGCGTTCAAGCCAGTGGTTCCCACAGTATGGGTCGCGACCCAAACAAAGGTTGCGATTTCGCAAAGGGCCTGAAAATGGGTTACGCCGAGGCGATCAAAACCTGAACCTGAGTTGTATTTTTCAAACTTATCTGCTTGTAGCGTAGCATAGGTACTTGAGAAAAGAGTACAATACTGACAATGCAAACGAATTTAGCAACCTACTGCCAAAAATAATCCACACAATCAACATTTTTGTCATGTTAACCAGGTTTTTTTTAAGGCGTTTTAGGGACCCGATTCGGGTCTCTAGAATCGGCAAAAATAATCATCGGGTCCCTAGAATCAGAGAAAATCGGGTCCCTAGAATTAGAGGAATCGGGCCCCTACAAGTCCACTGCGGGTGCCTAAAATTTTCCTTAAAAAAAACCCTGTGTTAACATACCCTGTTTGAGGCTTGGGTCGCAAGGTGTTCACCAGACTCAGATTTCAGTCACGCTCGAAACAATTTTAGAACCGCTGGTTACTTAAGCAATATGCAAGCATTGTCAGGAGTCGTCTGATAAATATCCCACATCCGGATTCAGTATAATTTCTCAACTTTCTCTGAGTATAGCGAACGCTCTGCATGGCAGTTTGGCACTAACGTTATCAATAAAAATTTTTGGTATGTATCCATTTCTTCACTTAGTGATCTTTGTAATGTTGATTATGCAGTACAGATTGCAGTTTTGACAATGACATACGAATATGTGCAACATGAATATACAAAGTAGGAGTAAATAAGAAATCTGGTGCTCAAAAACGTAAAGAGAAAGTACAACAGCAACTTCAAAGTTCTGTTGCTAAGTCCAGAAAGCCGTCATATTTTTTTGCTGCTTCCATCACCCGTACTAACAATAATTTAGCTGAAACAGGTCAGTCTGTAATGCTTTACTAGTAATTATCCAACTTCAAAGACAAAGTTTTCTTGCCTTTGCTGCAGCCAATTTGTTGAATAGTTCGTCAAAAAACTGATATAATTTAAAAGGCCACATGTATTAACCTAGAAAATATCTAACGCCATAGACGCTCCGTGAGTTCTACATCAGCAATTTTCATACCTTAATTTCGACAATTATGTCCAAGGAAATGTTCAGTTTACAAGTCAGCTAAAATAAAAAAACACATGAAGCAGTAACTGAAAAGTTCACATTTATTACTAGTTTACTCAACATTTTTGCACAGTTTTAATTAATATCTTGAAAAAGTAGTTAGTGTTTAATGGCATTTTCTTGTGATTACTCTTTCACCCCGCCATGTTGAAGGTATGCGCAAGCAAAAAACGTAATTAAGTTGATTTTATAAGTAATGCCAACCGTCAGGGGCGCACGCAGGAATTTTTTAAGGGGGGGTTGAATTTTTGAGAAAAATATTTTGCTCGTATTAACAGTACAGGCTACCTTATTTACTATAACATTGATGTCATATATGCTGTTTCAATTTTAACACATCAACACTTTTCTTGACCAGGTCCAGCCGCGACGTCTGTTTTTCTTTGCCCGTTTTCCCCCGTTACTGTGATTTTATTCATCTGTTAAAGTACTGTAAGATGCGATGTAGTGTGGCAATTCTCTGCAAAATTTTGACGTTGTTTATGGAAGTTTGTAACATGCTCAGTATCCCGAGATATTGTTTTTAACGAAATATTATCAACAGCACTTTTCTCACATCGCAGACAAGCAAAATGCACTCTTCCTGATATATTTCCAATAACTTTTCTGCAGCAGTCTTTGGCGAAAGCATCGCTGTACTTAGGTATCAAGCCCCAAAGACTTCGGCACTTCTGCTTCTGATCAAAGAATCTATCCTCCATTTCCACTATTAAATGATCTAAATACGGTACAAATATGGCATCCAGAATAAAATGCTCAGGGTCATCAGAAGGATAATTATCTCTGAAAATTTGACTTTGCATCTTCTGGGAATCAGTAGTGGAGCAGCATATTTTTCACATTCATTCTTATCTTGGTCAAATATTTTCTGAAAAACGTTTTCGCAATTGCCTCTGTTTTGTCGGAGAATATCCAGCACACCATCAATGAGCTCAATCACTGCAAATATATCCAATTATTTCTTTTGAGGCAGTTTTGAAACAGGCAGGATTATACCAGAAGTGTATTGCATAACTAAAGCCGCAATTAAAAACGTGCATTTCTGTGCAGAATTGAGCAAAGTTGCTGCTTTGGTCGCAACCTCCACTTGCTTGTTTTCCTGCTGCAATTCCTCAAGTGTAGAAACAACTGCTGGCAATAGTGTCACGAAAATGATGATCGAGTCATGTCTTTCTACCCAGCGTGTGGCGCA
>Ga0210059_1010896_pt1 | contig 13983 bp, 9 predicted proteins | sample Ectturendosymbi2_FD_188042 | JGI IMG/M metagenome (GOLD analysis project Ga0210059, IMG submission 188042) | Ecteinascidia turbinata endosymbiont from Florida, USA - Sample 2 (SPAdes) (version 2) | ecosystem: Host-associated > Tunicates > Ascidians > Unclassified | place: Key West, Florida... | reverse complement strand
TTTCACAACCTGCATTGTTCAGATTTAGGTCATTTCGTGGTTGGTAAGTTAGGTTGGAATTAATGTAAAGACCTACTCCACCTGAATTGGTTTGTGAAGGATTATGAATGAAATTGAAGCCAGGGAAGCTATTTAAGCCATTTACACCACATGTTATTGCGTGGTCCGTCAGAAAAGGTTTTAATCAGTCGATTCGTAGAAAAGAGCAGAAAACGAGATTGCAGCGTTTAGCTTGAGCTATGCCGAAACCTGTGCTGCCTCAGGAGCTACGAAAAGCCCGAAGCTCATACGAAGAACAAACGCAAGGATCTGGCAGTGTTGGCAAAAACGCCGCGACTGAAACGCTTTTTCAAGCAGCACCGTTTTAAAGCAGTGGCGTTAACCAGAGCACTTGAAAATTATGGTGAAAATCAAGACATTAGCTTGGAAACATGTTTCACACTCGGCCTGGCTGGTTGTCCATATTGACATGTTCTTTTTCCGGTGTTTTTGTTTGTAATCTCAGGTTTCTGCTCATTGTTCGGGCGAATGTTGTTTCTTGCTGAGTCGCTCTTTAGTCTGTGAAATATTTTTTCCTAGTAGAAATACACCCTAGTATCCATATCACAAATTGCCTTCTCGGAGCTAACTGTATGTAAGTTTGAGTAAGCACATTCTCGACTACCAGAAAAACAAACGGGAACCTTGCTAATCAGCGAAAACATAACTTTTACAAACGATGACGTCATTAATTGCGTCACAGGGGCCCTCCAGTAAAAATTGCCCCGGGCGCCCCTACCCTCTAATCCGGCTCTGCATTGAACGTTGGGCAACAATCGTAGTGCGTAGGCAGGCCATAACTGTATTGAATGCCAGCTTTCATGTTGGCGCCCTTTGACTGCAGGAGACCTGAGGCCCTTGCCTCATAGTTAATATGGCACTGCCAATGGGCTCACTTCAGCCAACTTTTACCCCCTGGCCTCAAACCTCTAGTTATGCCACTGACCTTTTCCATAAAACTTTTTAGTCTTTATATATTGGCCAGGTTCGGAATGTTACTGAATACTAAAAAAAGCAACTAGGCTACATCACATGTTTCTTATCCGTAACTTTTCAAAAATGTACTAGTTGGGAATTGTCTGCTTTAAACGAGATTCATGCGTGATATTTAAGGCTAACAGCAACCGCTGCCAATGTCTGTTAAATCACAAAATATGAATTTCTGTAAAATTGTCACAAAAAAGCAGGCACGGTTATTGCGCACCGCGCGCCAGCACCAACCTTTAAAACTGCTGGATAATAAACTTGTGCTTTCGGCCGCTGCGTTTGCACTTCCCTACGGAAAGAAGCTGCTCATTTCTGTAAAATTGTACAGACACGGCGGTGTGGGTGAAAGACATATGTTTACCAGTATTTCGTTTATACCATCGCATTTAAGCAAAGAACAAACAAAAAAAACAAGGAAAGCTATCATTTCTTTGATTCGGGTTCGACCGTTTCCTTGGGTTCAGCAAGTTGCGGTGTTTTTCTGTAGTTGGGGAATGTTTCCCAAGGGCTGCTCAGATCAAATTTACGGAATTCTTGCGCAAGTTCAACAGGATCTCGGACAACTCGTTGCTGTTCGTCGTCGTAGCGGACCTGCCAAGATTTAAAAACAACAAGCTTACAACATGCGGCGAAACTCAATTCATCGATTCTCAAATCGAACGAGGCAATAAAACTTTGACAAATCCCTTCAGCAGAGTAAATGTATTTTGACAAACATGCATGCACACATAAGAAGTAATTCCCAAATTGCTGATACGCTTTTTCTGAAACCTGATCCATTTCAAGTGCAACAAACAATCCTGCCTCGACTTTAAGTGTTGAATTAAGCAGCTGGCTCAAAGAAAGTAACACTGTACGACTTTCTCGCGTCGTATGTCGACACTGCAAAAAAACAACCCACCACTCCCTATGTGTCCACGATGAACGTACAAACTTGTAACGTTTCAACTGGGACAAAATTCCCAAGAATTACAAAAATGACAGCAATCTGGATCCGATTTAACAATTTGGATAATAGTGGTCTTTCTCATAGCTTTCCTACAATGGTTCAGTTTTCAAAAGGGCCAAATTCAGTTTCATTAACATATTTCCGCAGAGAAGAAAGAATGAGATCAATATCAAGGTCCTGTCGCAGATAGTTGAACACTCGCATGTCATGTCGTAAGCAAGTGCGGTTAAACCTTACCTCGTAATAACCACTGAGAGGAAAATCTTTCCTGAACGGGTGACCGTCGAAACCGTAATCTGTCAGGATCCTCCTCAAATCAGGATGGTTGCGGAAGAACACTCCGTACATATCCCAAACCTTAAAAGATACAGGTTAAACCGGGAGTTGCACAGTAACTTACTCCCTTCCGTACGTATGGCATCAACCGGTCGCTCGAAGTTAGCAATTGTTACAAACGAATGGACATCAAACATGGATGATAACCGATAGAAAACAACCTCTGGGTGCGTTTTACACTGTGCCTTCCTGCACAGCCAACCTGAGCACTTCTTGACTTTTCTATGACAGAAGCGCGCCGAAAATGCCATATTGGCACGGAGTGTTACACTTTTGGGGTACCTGGAAAAGTTCCAGTTCAGCTCGCACCCGCCGAAAATAGGAAATCGTTTTTTCCAAAGCTGTTTCTTAAAAAAACAACACTTCACCAGCTTTATACTCTCTTTTTTTCAGAATTACGCGCCTGCTAACCTACATAGCATTTGCTGCTTTGAAATGGACGCCGAATTAATCATTTTATTTATGCAGTATTTTTTATTTTAAACGAAAGCTTTTGTCAGCGCAAATTTTTTCTTAAGAATGTTTGCCCTGGAGATTTCTCCGACAAGCCTCCAGCAAAAGCCGGTAACGCCAATCCACGAATTCGAAAATATTTCTCTACGTTCTGCAAGTAGCCCCATTTAAAATACCAGCACAAGTAATTTTTTTAATGCGCAACACTTGCACTTACCACGCGTGTCAAGTTCAATCACGCAAACTTCCTAAGATATCTTGAAGCAAACCAAACGCTCCACAGTACAAGCAAGCTTTCAGAGATTTATGCGATTTTCAAAGGAGCTTGCAATAACGTGCATTATATTACATTTGCAAAAAACGTCCCGAATGCAAAGTTCATCTTGAAACATCAAAAAGACAATCATTTGCATTCTATCGTACACAGAATGGCGCATATCAATCAATGCTTACCTCACGCTCGTACCAGTTGGCGGAGGGGTGTACATCACACAAAGAATCTATTGCAGTTAGTTCATTCGTGTACGTTTTCACGCGAATCCTCGCATTGTACGGTATCGACAGAAGGTTGTACACTATCTGCAACGACCAACAGTACGATAAAAAAACTGCATCTTTCGTGGACGTAAATTTTATCCAAACATCGCATAGCTTTACCAGCATTAGCCAGAAGTGCAATCACACCCCATACTGGGGAAAAGCTATCGATGACTAGGCAGTCAGTCTACACAGACCGATTTAAATCTGTTAAAACAAAGTTAGCAATCTACTGAGACTGATCGTCATCACGGCCTATCCCGTCGTGCGCGACGATGGGCACGGCGACGTTCACAATCCTCCAGGAATGATTTTTGGCCATTTGTTTTCTTGTTTCAATGGTATTGTTTCAATGGTTTGTTTTCTTGTTTCGATTGGTATTATTCAAAAGAACTTCACCTAAGGCTCTAGTTCTAACGGCGTACTCAAAAGTTATCTCAAATCCTTCCCACGGAGTATGATAAGTATCTGTCATGCTATACATGCTATATTCGTTTAAGTCACGTTTTGACACGCAGTTTTGGACGCCCAGTCGGTCGGGGAGGATTGGGTGGCTCGCTATACAGAACTTGCTTTGGCAGGCAGTTGTCGTCCATCCGGCAACCTGACCAGCCCCTCACAGACGTCGATGTCTTAAAATATACTTCAAATCGTACAAAGAAAATGTTTGAAGAAGACATATTTCAGCCATTGGTATTATTCAAAAGAACTTAACCTAAAGCTCTAGTTCTAATGGTGTACTCAAAAGTTACCTCAAATCTGCATGCTCGCGTTGGTACATCAAGAGCTGTAAGATCAGTCAAGTTGGTGAACTGACAAAGGTGATTGTCTCTTAAGAATGTCATTACTGGTACAATGGCATCAGGTGATATCATGACTTCTAATTCGTTTGTGTAAGTGACTTGGACCTGTATCACAAGAAAAATCAATTGACATCCGAGATGTCTGCAAAAAACTAACGCAACTGCTGTTTGTGGCAGACACACAGCTTAACAAGCTTTTACGTTGCTCATGTCACTACTGTTAACTGACAACTGCAAAAGATAATGCACAAACAAAACTCCTGCCTAACTCAAAAAATCCATGTCAAAAATGCAATGGAGTGAAAGCAGCAGTTGAATAAAGATGCAGGTCATAGCCAACAGTACTGAATACTGCATTGCGGTAGGCGACCTACACAAATGTTGCATCAACTGCAAATATCAGTTAATAAATATTAGTTGTGACGTTCCTTGCAGCTGTAGTGTTCTTATATGAAATACATAACATAGTGGCCAACTGATGCACTGAGGTAAACATTTAAAAGAAATCAGGACAAATGGAAAATGGACAAATGAAACAGGTGATGCTGAACCAAAATAAACCACTGACCTGTTGAACAAACTTTGGTAGACAATCAACAATGTAGTCTCCGAACTCAATCAACTTCTGTTTCACAACAGCTGGAGATGCTATTATAGCCGCTACAAAAAAGTTCAATTTTAGATCAAACAGAGCTAAGACAGGACTTCCAGCTTTAAATATGAAACATCTACTCTACAATATCTTCAGATACTGCAACTCAACTTGATTGTTGCTAGCACAACCAAACAGGCATGGCAAGAAACTGACAGTATGATCAGTTTGATCTCAGAAGACATATTTGTCTGCACACTTTGCCTTGTGATAGCAAAAGTTCTTTTTTGTTCATGGAACAAAGTGACACTTGAGAATTCTTTCAAAATCACATCAAAAGCACAAAAGTCAGTGAGTAACATATCATCGTAGTGGATGTTTAAAAAAATACTGCTTTTACCATCAGCAAAGTTTCATTAAAATTACTCATTAAAAATTTACACTGAAGTTTGAAATGTTCTATATTTTTTCATTGAACTGACTAATTGTTTAATTCTTGTTTCGTGTTTTGTTGCTTGGTGCAGTTTCCGAAGCTCTTACTTTAGATCAGGGATTCCCAACCTGTGGTATGCGTACCACTAGTGGTATGCGAAGGTCTTCCAGGTACGCGATCGAGTAACTTCCACTTTTTCACAAAAATCTGAATTCGCAGCTTTCTAGTTTACGTATCAAGCTTTGTTTGTAAATAAATAAATTTTCCTGTACCCTCCTATTCCTATTGTATCGCAATATTATGACTTTCCATGCGCTTTGAACAAATTTATGCCACGCATCAACAAATTGGAAGATAAACAAAAATCTCATCAAATTTAGACAACTTGTGGTCTTTTATTGCTATTTTAATGTGTATTATTCTTGTGAGCAAACTAAGATTTGATCAAATTAGTTGTTCTGGAAGAAGTGGTACGCGTTGACAATATGGGGTGTCTAAGTGGTACGAGATCGTAAAAAGGTTGGAACCCCTACTTTAGATGCATTGCTTCTATATACAGATACCAATGCTTGATGATCAACCAGCATCAAAACCTGCAAATCTTTGCAGAAGTGAGTTGCAAACCCAATGGTTGAAAAAGGTTAAGTGGATTAAATCCAATATTCTTGGGCAGAATTTTTCTATTTACAATACATTATAAAATCCCCAGTCAATAAATCCACACTCTATTTTACAAATCTAATTTCATTTTACATGTACTGTATATGTAAACGAACAAAGACTTATTCTGATGCAACGTATTGTTCTCCACATATCACCATTCTGCATAGCTTTGTCTCATTTTGCCAGCCATTTAGCTCTTGATCAGTGGTGTAGAACACAGGGCTTGTATTCAACATGGCACAATGAAGGTGGAAAATGGAAGTTGATCAATTGTGGGACTGGTGAAAGGTAATTTATTGATTTGGCACAAACTAGAACCATTTGCATTTATGTCATTATAATTTAAATCAGAAATGCTAATTCGCACGCAGTAAACTGCTGTTAATTAGGTAGGTGAGTAGCCACTGCAGTTTTGATGTCTGATATGTCAATCTTTTGAACATGGTATGACACAGGTCTAGATTTTATAAAATACTTTGGCACATATCACACTCAAGTTGGACACCCCTGTTCTAGATCTTCCATGCTGTTGGGTCATACAATCAGTCATTGCAACCAAGGTGTGTGTTTTAGTCTACATTGCACAATGAATAGCTCTTAACAAGATAGTAGAGCAGCTAAAAAGCTTATGTTTCTAAAGGATTGATAACGTATTTAACATGTACGTTCAATGTTTTGCTGCTGTGTACTAGGTGCACTGGTGTAATGCACTGGGACAAAGGTGGGTATTGTAAGCACTGTCTACTGATACGAAAACCTGCAATCAGATATAATTATTACTTCAGTCAATATATGTTGCACTCACAAAACAGGTTGCACGATTCTCAAATTGCGTTTTTAAATATTACTTACGCATTTGTTCAGTAGGAGGTTGAATATCTTTGCCATTGCTGTAGAAGACCTTGCGCAAAGTGCTGGGATACATACAACCTACAAAAAACGCCTCATGTTAAATTCAGCATTTGAAAACATATTATATGAAAGCATGCAATTTAGATAAATACACAAATGAAAAATGAGCACTTCAGTTTTTTCCATAATGAATTATTTAGAAGTAATATAGGCAAAACAGAAAAGACAAAAAAACAAGCACAAAATGAATATCAAACTCTCTCAAAGAATTTACAGATGAAGATTCACTTCAAGTATCAAAAGCTAATGCATTGAAATGCAGTTTCATAGTAAATACTTGAAGAGAATCAAAGAAGACATTTATATATTTTATTTGACACTTTGTTTACACTTTTTGAATGCAATTTATCTCATTGCTCTTGAAACTTATTTTTGAAAACCCTTGATCTAGACAGTATACAATGTAAAAACCAAGATATGATCTCCACGATACCAAACGCATGCACCTGGAAGAACCTATGGATTCCCAAAACTCATTTATGTATTATTGTTATAGTGAAAACCTGGATAAATATTACAAATCTTACTTAATATTTTTACAACATGCGACAGGTACGGAAAGCCTCCATTCAATACCATGATCAAAATAAAAGTGACTATGATGCTGTTGTTGTTTGAAATTATTTTCTGAGACATTCTTAACTACAACTCAATGGTATGTTGATGGAGTCACATTCTTTCTGCAAAAAATCTTTATAAGACAATGCTTTTTCAAGAATTTGTATGTACTTTAAAAATTTTATTAAATTTCCCATTTATCAACTTATAACACTTTTGGTACCAATTTGCCACGGGAAAATACACTGGATACCAGGCTGCATTTATCATATTTACACCAGTTTCATAAAACATCTTGCAATCGAAGCACAAACAACTGCTCCAATTGTTAATTCTACTACTTCTCTCCATTGTTTTCATATGTAAATCTACAATTTCTTTCAAGAGAAGATTACTGCTCGTATCCAATATAGGCCCAAAAGGTATTGGTGCATCCTTTTGTATACACCCATCACATATAAGTACAGCACATCAGATGGTACTGAAAATGTTAAGGGGTTGATGTTAATATGCCATGTCTTGGTGTGTAGTTTATAGAATAATCAGAGGTTGCTAAAAACTGTGAGTTTTTTTAAAATTTCTTGGGGCTGCTGCTCTAACTACATAAAAACAAAGTAAAGTTTAAAAATGAAAAAACATTTTTGACAGTGAAGCATTTTTTACTAGATTCCACTACTTTATTAAACGGTTTCTGCAGAAAAGTTTAATTGAAAAACTGCAGCTTTGAAAAAGAACATTACAAAACTGTAGAACTTTATAGCCTACTTGCATGCCACTCCCCAAAACAACTATTTTACTTTGCAATTTCATTAAAATCCTACAAGGATAAGACACAGAGATCCTTATCACACACAATAATGAGAAAAGGCTTTCAACTGATCTTCTGCTCTTTTGATACCAGCTACATTTCTAAGTACATAGTGCATGCAATGCTTAGTAACAGTCTAATTAAATAAATGCAGATAAATTTAACTTGTTTGAAGGCTTTTCTTTTTTAATTCAGACACGCTATAGTGCAAAGTCCATGCCGATACTGCTCTAAAAAGATTTAGGCATGTTGCAGTCAGTTTGTAAGATATGAAAGGTTATTTATAAATGATTATGTGCATGCTGAAAACAAAATACCTGGTACCAAAAAAGTTAAAGATGCACAATGCAATTCAACAAATTTGAATGACTTCACTCCACAGGTGAAGCATGCAAGGAATCTGTTGCAAATTTTTAATGCACAATTGATTCCCCCACAGGCTACAGAAAACCTAGAGCTTTTAATTGCTGTCAACAAATTTGATAATGTTTTTTATATGATCCATACAATAACCAAGTAGGCACAACAGCATAGAACAAAGGCTGAGTACATACCTCCATTGACAAACAATTGTTTGTTGGAAGACAATGCCACTCGAAGAACTCCTTTAAGTACACGTGACATCACTTCACAGGCCTGAATTCACCAGAGACTAAAAACTGTTCATCCTATCTGGAAAAAAGCAACAGACCTTGCACAACTGCACTTTTTAGAGAACAGAAATGGCTTCTGGTTTGCAACTAGCCTCTTACTTCATTACTAGCTGAGTGCTATAGCCACAGGAAATGATGGAATGATGTGCAATATTTGTATATAAATCATTCGTAGAGACCGACCGATATATCGGCCGATATTTGGGTTTTACCAATATATCAGTATCGGCCAAAACGGCCGATGTTATCGGCCTCAATAGGAGTTGACAAAACGCTGTTATATTCCTTACGTATCCAGACAACTTTCGCAAGAAAGCACAACGAAGCAAGTCAAGACAATTATCTTGCAACAACGCTAGCAGGTGTGGTTTCATAAACAAACAGACAAATTAACCATGAAGCACACGTCGGCCGTCACAACCGAAACAAAAGCATCATCGGGAAGTTTCGCAATGCTTGAAGCCACCACATGCAGGTGTTGTGTACAAATAAACTCCTGTTGTACTTCCGGAAGTTTTGGCAGCACGCAAAGTTTGACTGGTACTTCAGGTGCAAAAGTCCAATCAATGCCTAGTTTAGCGCAGATTAATTTTAAAAAGCTTGCATAAAAAATGAATCGCGTTATGTTAAGCAACATTTATGGCGTTATGAATATGACTACAAATGCAATCGTTACTGATTAGTGATGACAACTGTCGCTATGAAGCAGTTGCAAGTAACATCTTAAAAGGATTCTACTTTTCTTAACTTCATGTATTATGCTATAAGCGCGCGGGTTTAAACTGTACGCAACCTAAAACATCGTGTTCGTGGGTTAACTTAATCAACATTTTCCACGAAGCATGTTGATAACTGTGACCTCACAATCCAAGCTGTTGCAAACGTGAAACCAGCATTTGTGGATGTGGCACACAAGCTACGGGAGCGCTGCTCCAACATTTCACAAATACATTGAAGCGATGATTTGTCATTTGGTCCGATAGCAGCGCAGTAGTCAGTGTTTATTGTTGCATCACAATTGCTGTTGTCTGTTTGTTAAACACGACTAACGAAAGCAGTGTTTGCAACAATGCAACTTACACAAGTTAAAAGCACATTGTTTGTAATTGGATCAGAACTACCGCGGCATTATTGCACAATCATCAGAAGCGTAATGTATACCTTAGCTATTGTTATGGCGACTTGTTCTAATGGAATTTACTTGCGGAGGAGCGGTAATTGGTTATAGCCTAATGCTGCTTTTGTTTAGGCTAGGATGTAGATGACCGGCTAACTCACTGTAGGCTACGTGGTGAAAATGCAGATAAGCTTTGCTTCCTGCATGACAATCTTAAACTGTTGATATGGAATTACTGAGAATTGACAAATCAGTTGAGGTATTTCATTTCATACCAATGCCAGTACTTCAGTTGCAGTAACTAATGGAACTAGTTTTTCTTTAAGGACATGCAGTTAGTTAATGTTACATTACATCAAAATTCCAAATTTGGTTCTTTACGACTTGGATTGACTTATTAAATATGCGTTTTTCCTAAACATGGAATGCATGGAAGTTTGCGTTGTTTAAAAATTGTATGCATTCACAACTGTTGAAACCTATTTTATTGTCCCCAAACCGTTGTGAAACTCAGATGACCAAAAATTATTAAACTTCAAAATGGACTTTTTTCACCGTAATGTAATATCACCTTTTGCAAATAAATTATTTTTACTATCAGTATCATTTAGTTATCATTGCTCAAAGCAAACTATCGTTTTTAGCGACTCCGGTTACGTCATTCAACCTCCGCAACCAAGCTCCGCTGTTTACGGATCTCCGCCTTGTACAGGGAACCTCCAATAGGCCTAGCCTATCATAATCAAGCGCATTTGATTTTTAGGGCGAAATCTTTCAGTTTGAGAAACCTATCTTTGCTGACTAATTTATAGACGCTCTCTATAGTCTGGCCTACCGCCGCTATTGTTGTACATTATTATCAGGAGATGTTAAGCTTGTCCTAATTAAAATTACCTACTGTAACATACACGCAACAATCAATACTGAAGTGAGGAAGGTCATCCCAATGATGATGGGCCTTAAAAATTCTGTCCGTGGGCCTGTAGTTGGACCACGCTGCTCTAGCCTACCTTTGTATCACGACATCACAATAAAGGCGTCGGGAGGAGGCCTGATGGATTGACTCTCGGCGCCTGGTTCAGACGCCTAGTCCTGGTATGGGACGCAACGGTTGTGCACACTGTTGCCCAGACTGCTCTGGAAACCATGGTAGTTGTCGACGAGATATAGTGCGTGATAAATTTTAGTGTGACACGCGTGAAATAACCTCATACGTGAGGATCACGCGTGATTGCTTTTCCAAGAACAAATAATAGCGCGTGAAACCTGCTTTCCCAAAGGCTCTTACGACTAAAGTTTTGATAAGGAATCTTTCAGCAGCTGCAGTACCACGTTTGTTCAGTTGCGTAGTTAGAGGTTTGAGCCAGGTCGAAAACTTAGCTGAAGGGGACCATTCACCACGGTAGGAGGCACTCGCCAACACTCAGAAGCAAACTTCAGAAATTATTGTTAGTCCGGAGGTGAATGGCTATACCAAAACCCCAAATCCCCTGAAAATATTCCGAAAAACGCAGAAAAACACAAACTACTGAAAACCAAAAGAATAATAAAATCGGAATGTTAAGAAAGTAGTGCTTCGTTCTTACACTTAGCTTGCCAAATGCGCGATTCGCCCTCTGCCCCCAATCAGTTACGCCACTGCATGTGCTACCTTGAAAAGTCATGAATCTTTACAATGTTTGTCATTCCGATCAATATCAAAAAACAGAATTCGTATAACTACAAAGTTTCATGGAATACAGGAAAAAGTTAGAAACTCATCTTGTAATCATGTGGATGATAGATTTCATCCGATATTTTCCCGTTGATAAGAAACAGTATGTCATCAACATTTTACACTATCAGGTCAGTTACCACAGGTCAATGTGGAAAAAACAGATGTCATCCATCATCCACTTTTAAAATAACAACTTTCTATAAGTTGTTTCTTGTCGAAGTGAATCAGTTGGATGCGATCTAATTATTCACCATTAGCAATTTCGCGTGTTTTGGTGGTTTTCCAAGGCAGGGTGGTAGCGCAAAAATGTTACCGAGAGTGCCGTTCACATTCAAAAGTACTGCAAAGTTGTCTAAAGATGAAGTAAGTTGTTCTTTCACTTTATCCACAAGTGGCAATGTTCAACATTCCGCAGCAGCTTCCATTACAGTATGTAGACACAAAAATTGTACTGAAATTTTGAAAAAATTTTGATTGAAAATTACTTTTTTTTTATGACATGTTTTCATCCTCAAGTAGGACAAATTCCCAAAAAGGCTGGATTTCAACAAGGTCAGTGCGGAAGATCCGATGACCTAAGAACTGATAAATTTTCCCGTTTGGATTCTTGGTCATGAACAGTCGTGTGTCATCTGATTTTTGTACTTTTTCAGAACACATTGCCCTACTCTGGTGCAAACAGACTGAGTTTTGCTTATGCGTGATTGCGGCTTATCATAACCTGTGTTAGAGAAACTCCAAGAACAGATCGTCAAAATCTGTTGCCTACATATAGTGATGGTTATTAAATATCGTGATAAGGCACAATCCGATGATTGAGATATTTCTGCCAACTGTACACAGTATTTCTATGTCTTAATGCTTTGATTCACTACGTATTCTGAAGGCAGCTTCACACAGAATCCGATTTATGCATCAGACCGTCAACGGTTCACGATCCGTTTTGGAACCAGCTTACGTGTTCCGGGATGCTGTCACACAGAATACGGGCGTCTATTCGCGAACGGCTTACCATGTGTAACAGGAATATTTCATCGTCCTGTTAATTTGCACTGAACTGCTGTTGTATTTTTGTTGCAAAAATTCTGCTTATTCAAATAGGCACGTTGTTCCATAAATAATATGTTTTTGGACGAACTACATGTAGCAGATTTCGCAGTGTGTTTTTAACTTATTGTCAATTACTGTGTTTGCTAATCACGTAATAATTGGGCTTTTACCAATTTTGGCCGGCTTAAAAATTGTATGGCTAAAATCGACCACAATCATCTTTGACTTTACATGGGCCAGGGGTACCTAGAAACTACGGGATGAGACACTCCAAAAAAAAGTGGACATTAGAAGGGTTACTGCAGCTTCTCAAAAATGTGAGACCCTCTGACCTGTGGGATTTTAGCAAGCATGCAAAGCAATGTAAAACGACCAGTCAGTGCTCATCATATATTCAGGACCGAAACAAAGGAAAGCCGGGGGTGCGCAAGTGGGGGGAAATACCCCTATTGTGATTTTGATCGGGCTGTTTTGACAGAGGAGTTGCTGCTTAGAAAATCGAATAAATTACTTGATTTTTTCTTACACAACATTACTTGGCTCAGGACATCTAACTTTGATGCTGGCTAAAGTTGAATGGCAAAGACATTGACAAATACATTCAGAGACAACTGCGATATCAATATTGTGCAGCAAACAAGCTGCGAGCCTCTTTTTCCCGTTGTTCAAATGCAATTAAAAATGCACTTTTTCGTTCCTTCTGTACGCCCATGTATGCATCTCAATTCTGGTGTAATTTCAGGAAGTCATGCATGCAGAGATTGCGTGTGGCATATAATATTGGATGCAGAGCTCCATACAACCTGCCCTGGAAAGCGACTGTTAATAACCACCAAGTTCAATGTAACACTCCTACCTTTGAGGCACTGCTACGAAAATGCACAAACCTGTTTCTCGAAAGATGCAGAAAATCTAACAACGTATGGTTACGTGCTTTGATGTAGTCAGATTGTTTGTATTCGTCCCTATTTTTTTAACACTATAATCGCATTTTACTCTGTGATTGAGTGAACGAACTTTGCAGTGTCCGTTTGATCGATGGCGTGTCAAGCCACAATGCCTTCGAATTTTACCTAGACTCTACCAATCTAGGAATTAGCGCCCTAATCCGTAGTAGTGCTGCAACAAGTGTTACGTGTTAACTAACAATAGTGTTAAGAATGTGTCTGTAACCCTATGATGTGTGCCAGGCGTATGCAGAATCGCATGGGATTATTTTCAACTGCAACAAAACTGTTGGTATGACGTTTAAGGCTAAAGGTGCAAGAAGCACAGCCACTCCAGTCTTGACTTTGGGGGGTCAAAACGTAAATTCTGTTGACCAATACAAATATCTGGGGATAGTATTGGATACTGAGCTCTCAGATGACAAAGAC
>Ga0210059_1010895_pt1 | contig 13984 bp, 5 predicted proteins | sample Ectturendosymbi2_FD_188042 | JGI IMG/M metagenome (GOLD analysis project Ga0210059, IMG submission 188042) | Ecteinascidia turbinata endosymbiont from Florida, USA - Sample 2 (SPAdes) (version 2) | ecosystem: Host-associated > Tunicates > Ascidians > Unclassified | place: Key West, Florida... | reverse complement strand
GGCCGTACGTCAGCATAAATTCTTTGCCTGTGTGAGGATTGAGGATACGGTAGAAAGGCGGCCAAACAGACGTATGGAAGCAGGCTAGGTTCAGTGCGTGGAAGCAGAAAAGAAGCAATTCAAAAAATAAAAATATCTGGAACTCACTGGCGGCCGTAATTCATAAAAATAAACTTATTTGCGGCCGGCAATAGCGAAAAGTTCGCGCACCCCCGGTGCAGAGAAACGCAAATGCACTCACGCTCATCGGTCCCATCGAAGTCGTCCGAAGCATCGCTGGCAATGGATGAAGACGAGGCCGAACCTGACAGGAACAATGAACACAATCATCATCAGTGACATTCGCTATAGTCTGCTTCACATGAAAAGTTCAAGATCGTGTCAAAGCGATCTCATTCACTCACAACCCACGATTTAAAGCCATTTCGCTGCACACCATTCAGTCCAGTCAGGGGACAACTAAAAAAGGGATAAACCAAAAATTTTAAATTGGAAAGTTTGAAGAACCTGATTGTTCAGCAAAGATTGTTTTTTACCTGGGATCTCTGATGCGTTTGAACACATCCCCCCACTAACTGTTCAGTTGATTACTCTCATACGCCTCAGCAATGCAGGCCAATGTGCACAAATTCCTATTATAGTCGTTATCCTTCAGTCATCTCAGACTCGGGTGTAAAAACTAGGTCACGATTTCCAGAACTCTTTAAAAAACGCACTGTTGCGACGCAGGCTGCAGGGGAGATTTCAGATAAACACCAAGATTCAAGTCCGTAGATGAACCCGTGCGTGACTAGAATGAAAACATGCCCTTAATAATGACTTCACTTATTTAGGCGAAGTTTTTTTTACTGACCTGGCTATGTTTCTGAAGTTTTTGAGCGAGGTTTAGTTTAGTTGTCACAAAAGTGACGTCTTCGTTTCCCTCTTCAGCCAACTATCTCAATCTTATTACTGCAAGGGGTAGTCCAATGCTGAGTCAGCTGGCTATGCGAGCATACATGCTTCACTTTGTCAAAACCAAAGCATCCTCAGTGCTCTTCTCGTAACGTGCACACCACAATCAGGATAGGTGTACATTCACTGTAAGTTTATGGTGGGTTGGAGGACTACAGGTAAACTAACTTCAGCCAAGCGTTTTGTGGAACTGAGCAATAGTGTTGCTACCTCTAACCCTGCTCAAGAAACCTTATAATGCTATACGAGTGAGGAAAAGTAGGGTATAATGCTATACGAGTGAGGAAAAGTAGGGTATAATGCTACCCATAACTTGATTACGTCTTCCTGGGACACGTGACATCCGGTATTTCCGGACCAAACTATTTTTTACTTCCACACGTCCATTGTTAATCACTTTCGCAACAAAATTGCATCTGCGCAGCGAAACGTACATATCATACAAATTTTATGCAGGGTACCACCAAAAAAGGGGTTTTTAGAGGGGATTATTTGTTTGTGCGTAGAAAACGTCGTGCAGGTGTTAGATACGTTTTTTCTTCATATCAAGTCATGGTGTAGGAATACTTTTCACATATAAGGTATCGGTGGTCACATCTAGTCAAACAGGTTTTGCACTTAAAATTCTATTGGGATGTTAAGATAGTTAGGTGACCAAAATTTGTTACTCATCAGGTAATCATGGGTAGTACAGTACCCATATTGCCTACATATAGGCTTTCACGGACATGTTTTTAAAATAACTCTGGCACCATTCCATTTGTCTCTGAAAACCAGGAAAAGTCATGGAAACACAGGCTTTTAACATTAATCAGGAAAAGTCATGGAAACACAGGCTTCTAACATTTTTCTAACTATATGAAATCAACAAAAAACAAGCTCCTGGGTAGTGGACCATCCAGGATTCCTGAGCAGACATGCCTGCTGTAGATGTCACTTTTTGGAGACTACCCCATGCCGCTTAACGTAAGTTAAAACTACCCCATGCCCTTTAACGTAAGTCCTCATCTCGTCTCAAAGTCAATGTTCTCCGTTTCATCTCGCGCTTTCTCCACGGAGCGAATACCGCTGCCCGACGGTGTTACATGTTATTTTATTCAGTGCACCCGGAGAGCAGTTGTCTTCACTGTTTCATATTTTACTGCAGTGCGCACGTTACGGGATGAGTACTGATCGACGCTATTCATCCATTTTTGTGAATGCTTTCCCTGTGGGGAGAGTGGCGGGGTCAGCAGTCCTAGGAGGACTTGAAATACCCCACGGTCAACTGCAATCTCAGATATTTCTGCTGGCTCTACAACAGGACGGACCCAACGAAGGTCGGAGATGTAGTCACTCCACCTGGTCCTTGGACGAACTCTGGGCCACTTCCAATGGGTGTAGTCAGCAAGGCTTGCTTCGCCAATCGCTCCTGGGACATTCTGGTGACATGGCCACACCAACGTAGCTGGGATCTCTCGATTCGGAGAAGTGGCTCGACATTCAGGGCTTTACGAACTTCACAGCTGCGCACTTTGTCGCGAAGCGTCACGCCGTGAACTCTTCGCAAAAATCCCATCTCTACCGCTCGCTCTTGGGACAGTATCCTTTCAGTCATTAACCAAGATTCATGACCATAGGTGAGGATACAAAAGAAGACCGATTTGAAAACTGACAGCTTTGTGGTGTTTGAAAGCTCCCGATTTGTAACTACAGAGCGATAATGCTAGCGCAGAACTGCGTTTTCCAAGTTGTGCATCAATCTCTTTGTTCCGCCTTCCGTCACTCGCCAACAGCACCCCAAGGTACCTGAACTTCTCCACCAGCAGCAGTGTATTGCAGCTTGCAGTTTGCTAATCCTTCGGTGCCCTTTTAGAACACCAGGCTACTTGACACGCACGAGTCAGCCAAAGAACTTGATTCAAGGCTTTGAGCATTTCAGGTCGGATTGCAACACAACCTGTAGCCTTCAGTGTTTTGACAGCACGGAAGACTTCGGCTGCACACTTCGGATGGTATTTTCCTCCCACAAATGTACCTCGTGTGTTTCCAGTGGTGTTATAGTGACTGGGTTTAAAAGATCTTTGAAATACCTTATCCATTTGCCAAAGATGTCCTTCTCATTGATAAGTAAGATCTAGCAGCATGAGATCTTCTGCGGCGAAGACACCGGGTGGTTCGCCAGAAGACTTTGATGATGTTATGGTTTTGCATTATGCAGTATATTGCCCGCATTCCGAATATCTAGCTGGCTCGGCATTGGACGTAGACAGTTGGAAAATTAACATTGAGTTGCTTGTTGCCAACTTCCTGTTCCAGGTGGCATCAACAGCAAAGCACGTCGTTAGATCGGCGGCCAGTAATTTCCTGGACAGCAACAGGCTTTGTTCCCCCCAGTTATTTAACTCTTCGGTCTCATTCTCAACAGGTGGACAGCTACAACGCGATTCACATGACGAAGTGTTGTCTTTGCAGGGAGGTAACCATTTCATCAGGATTTTCTGCGGAAAACTACCAGGCCTTGAACTGACCTCAAGACATCGCAAAAGGAACCGTTGTATTTAAATCAAAGGCTTGTTTACTGTCATTGTCGACTCTCAACAATAACCTCGCTTCATGACGCGAGTATCCGTAACTCGCATCGGCAAACTCAGACAATGTACGAGCATGTGTTTGATCAATATTTTGCTTTCTACTCATGGCCGAACGAGCGCTTCGTCGGTCCTTCCGCACTTCGTACACAAAAATAGCGAAGTCTGGTGAAGTTTTTAGAAGAGTATGTGCAGCCTCCGTCTGCCAGCTCCGACACACATTGCTGTATAGCAGAGGTGGCCGGAGTCACTTTTTCAGACTCCGACTCGACTCCGCTCCTGGTCCAAAAATTTTGAATCCGGATCCGGAAATTTGAATCCAACTCCTGTTCAGACTCCGGCTGCAATCCATACAATCAAAAATTGCCAATGGTTTTACATAAGAAATGACCGCGCGGACTCCTGCTACTGCCGAGCTTCAAAAGTGACTCCGGATCCGGTTTTTCAAAAATTTGTGACTCCGGGTCCGAAAGAATAACGAAGAATCCTGCCAGAGTCGACTCTGGCACTCCGGATCCGTGGCCACCTCTGCTGTATAGGCGCTGTGTGGATCACGCGACGGTGATCCGGACTTTGTGGAGGCGGGAGATTTTTAAAAAGGCAGATCGACCCAAGACCTTTGCACGACGCATCCACAAAGGCTTTTCTGCCCTAGCAAAGCTTCAAGCAAAAGCGACTTGCGCATCGTAAGCAGAAACGGGAAGAGACTTATCAAGTCAATTAACTGGTAGTGTATCTACAGCAAAGAAGCGTTCACGAGAGATTCAACGGGAAAAACGTTTGCGCAAGAACAGCTTGACGGTATTTTTGCACAGACTGGATGGCACAGTTCGCACACAGCAAAAGTCAACGCACCTTCGTCGCATTGCTTGGCGTTGTCAACGACAGGTCGCGCGTTAGGAAGGCAGAGGGTCGAGAGCATGCAAAGCGCGCCCAGCAGCATCACCGGCGCAAGCTCCATCTTGTTTTCCAGCAAGCTGACGCAGTTCTTGAGCAATCGAATGATGGTTTGTTTCGTCTTCAACAGCTTTTCTGTCTGCGGATGGGAATCAACGCCAAAGTGAATGAAAATCCTGCAAATCTTGGGTCTGCAACCTCAGAGGTACTAATTAGTGGATAACGTTTGCTCGCAGCCAATCGTCAGTAACCTATAGTTGACCCAGCCTTTCAATGACCTTACGAGCAAATTCTCTTACCAAACGGTTGAAACTATTTAACACACCCTGGAAAGTTTCAGCACGTCCTGGTAACATTGCTGAGAATTGGTTTGGGGGAAAGCTGGGCTGGAGCATCCGTTGCTGTATAGCTTATCTGGTGACGGCCCACGACTCAATAAACAGAGTACACGTTGGCGAAATTTTTCAGTGTCTGGGTTCAACTGACAAATGAGTGTTTTGCTCACTTTTATGAAGCAACAGCATTATGGGAAATGAAGAGACACGGGTTTACTGGCACCAAGACGTTGCGTTGCATAGTTGTTATCACCTGAGATTAACTTGTCGCGAGTAAAAGCCTGTTAAGCACAAGACCAACTTAGGTTTCGGGTGGCCAGCATTGGTCAGGTTCTGCTGTTATGGCAAAGAAGGAGTCACATTTGATACAATTCCCACTGTTCACGAGAATCGATGATGAATCAAAACAGCTGCAAAACTTATGGCCAGCGTGTGACATAATAAGTATTCGTCGTAAGTGTTTCGCCTATGGCACGCACAATCGGTTATTATTTCAGGTTGTGATCGTTCTTGCCTGCTTCAAGCCGTTGCATTCTAGGCTGAGAAGAGGCTCCCACCTTTGCTTTTACACACTGCCTGTGGTGAAAAAATGCATCTGCGTCAAAAAAGATACTGAAACTGAAATAGATTGGACTTATTTCAGCAATACGTGCTTTCATCAGTATTTACGTTAAAACACCCCTCAAGTCCTACTAACTGCTAATATCACAAAGTCATCAGCGATCAAACGAGATCATCTTACATGCTGCTATCATTACATTGACATTACCCACCTGCTGCATGAGATTTATTGACATTTTATACAGGAGTGAAGCGACGGGTATAGTGAATGGATTGTGGCGGTCCTTGTACTTCCCTGCACTTTCCTTTTGGTCGCACAACATCGTCAGATCATACAACTTTACTACGTCATCGTTGCTGCCCTGGAACAAATTGCGCATGTGCATTACCGCTTCAGCCAACGGCTGCTGGGTAATTACCAGAGGTGTACAGGATCCGGATTTCAGGATTCGAGTCCGGAAGGATTCAGCACATTTTGAATAAACCGGATCGGATCCGGACTACGGTTTTATTCAAGTTTCCGGATCAGGATTTTCAAATTTCATTGTTTTGGATTTGACGCCAACACAATCATAAAAAGAATTTTTGCAAATATTTAAAGGATGTGATATAGTTCACATCAGTTGCAAATGTGTGAAAGAGACGCTGTTGCGCCGGACGTGTCATGCACGGCAGAGCACCAGTCCACCACCATAGCATCCCATCAGTCCACCATCAGCCATCAGGATCATTACAACGTGGTTGATGTCAGATTACATTTGTAAATTGTGAGTTGTGCAGGTTAGAGATGTGGTGTTGCTGTGCCTATTTTGCTGTATTATATATTTTAGTGTGCATCAATATCATTTAGTGCCTCTTTACTTATCGGTTGGGCTCAATCATCAGCTACTGTTACTTAGTGGATGTAGCAAGCTTAAGTTGTTTTGTGATTAGAAGCTTACTTGGTAATATTGCTTTCGGCTTCATGTTTCATTGCATGAACTTGGTTGACTGCATTTTCTGGATCTGCCTTTTAGCAGGCATGGGGTAATCGTAATCGATTACAGTTTTTCGAGTAAGCTTAATCGTAATCGATTGAACTGACCAAAAATGAAATGTAATCGTAATCGATCACAAACATTGCCAATTTAATCGTAAATTTCATCGTAATCGACGATTACTTTCGAGATTAAACTTGTAAATCTTCATCCTACATCACTGTGCGATGAAATAGGGTTGTGGTGGATGAGTTTCCTCCTTTATTATCGTTTATTGTGGTTTTGTTTCAAGGGAGTCTATTTAACCGTCTATTTGTTTTAAATCCAGACAGTCCAGGGGCAAGCACAGCGTTTCTACTAGCGAATTCTCGCTTTGTTCCAGTTAGCCTTCCTGTTGGCCGCCAGAAGTAACGTAGTGAGTCTAGTGAGATGTAGCAACAAAAACAGGAGCTCTTCTTAAAAATGGGTTCACACTTCGGCAACAGAATAGCAAGACATTACGAGGAGAGTGTTCTTTTTATTTATATATATTCAGAGAGAACTTGTGAATGTAAGTGCTGGAGTAGGCTATGTATATAATTAGTACAGTAATTTATATGCAGCAAACTTTCAGAGGAATAAGGTACTTTAATCTGAGTCGAAAGTACCTTTCCACAACACTGATAACTAGCATGTCAACCGTGATCCACCAGATATTGGTAAAAAAAAACTCAACGAAACCAGTGAGGTTTTGTTAACATTGACTATTGGTCCAATAAACAGATGCCCAGATATATTGGCATCACTATTCATTTCACTTCAAATTAAACGCTGCACAATGCTATGCTGGCTTGCAGAAGATCGTAACCCGCAGTTAGAAGAGTCAGCAATTTTGAAATTACCAACAAATACTTTTTCACAGTTGCTGGATGAATGCTCAAGCCTGATAGATGCCATTTGCCTGATAAAAGATTTGAAGCGTTGATTAGTTTGATTGAAGCGTTGATACAGTTTATCAACTGTAACAAAGATTTAAACATGGATTATTTTTGTTTATATTTAACATTTCTGCAGCAGTGGAGTAACTGACGGGAAGAAGGGCGATTTGACCCCATTGGCCAGCTAAATGCAAAATTACACCACCCCACTTAGCTTATATTTCGGTTTTAGTATCCTTTTAATAGGTTTTTAGTATGGTGTCGTCTTGTTGCATTTTTCGGAGTATTTTCCATTGATTTGGGGTTTTAGTATAGCCATACACACCCGGATTCACCATCACTTCTCAAGTTCTTTTCTGAGTGTTTACTAGCAGGTCCCGGAAGCCAGTGGGCCTCTTTCAGCTAAGTTTCTCCTCTAGATCAAACCTCTAGTTACGCCACTGCTTTGCTTACTGCACGAACATCTCAGCAAACGATCAAAGTTTTTTTTTCGTTTTTTCGGTGCTCAATCGTTACAGATCAGTAATTTCGTTTATTACATTGATTCATATCGTATGTTTTCTGAAAATATACTTACATAAAACTATGCAAATGGTTTTGTTTTCTTTTTGAGGATGTTTCAAGACAAATGTAATCGCGATTGTAATCGTGATTAATTACAATGTAATCGTAATCGATTACATTGTGATTTTCTTTATTCGTAATCGAGCATGTGGCAAGTAATCGTAATCGATTACATTTGTGCTGTAATCGCCCCATGTCTCCCTTTTAGTGCCATTTTTGCTTATGTGTGGTTTTATTTTTCCCAGTCTGCGTTTAGTAAAGCTTTGCTTTCCAGAAAGGAGGTGGATATAGGTCTGGCGAGAGTGATGTGGTTAGAATAAAATGCTGACTTTGTCACTTTAACAGCACCGCTGTGGTAGTGTAGTGAATACGTCTATATCTGCTGTGTGAATGGTTTTCGGTTCAACTCTCACCTCGGCGTCTTTCATTTTGGTAGCAATCTAATGGTTGCACTTGTCAAGGGACAACTTTTTTACTTTCTTCAAATATTTCCAAATCTTTGTGTTCAGATTTACAGTTTTTGTTTAGGTTTAGGTTTAGTACATTTATACCAAGCCTAGTGCACTCTACTACACACTCATCCTGTGTTACTGTCACGTTACAGGTTAAGGATGAATAACTTTTCAAATACGAAGGTCCACTGACGGACCTGTAGCCACTAGCTTTTAGAAACAAAAATTTTTAATAGTTGCACATTGATTAGTCAAATATATTACAGTAACAGGATTTTTTCAGAATTCGGATTTCATATTTGTGTTGCAAACAGGATTCCTGCCTCTTGGATCAGGACTGGAGTCGAACTCGAAAAAACTTGAGTCCGAACACCTCTGGTAATTACGAGCTGTTCACGACCAGTGAAGCCAAATTCAATGGCTAAACCTAGTGTTTAAGGTAGTTTGGGATGTTTAAGCTTCGCAGGGTAAGACACCGCTGCAAAAAAATAGTGTGAACATACAAAACAATGCTTTTTTATCCTGAATCGCCAATGTTTTAACACAGACCTTAAAAAGCCAGTAAGTATGTCCTTCTTGAGTGCAATTCGATTTGAGAAACGACAATATGTTTTGAGCGATGTCTCGAATCACTTGCGGATTGAATCTGCACGAAATATGAAGATATTAATGCTACACCAAAATTCATGAAAACCTGCTGGTCAGACGCAGAGGCGCTCCGCTTGTTGGACAAACAAAGTGGCCAATGACGACGAGCCGGCGAAGTCGTATTTTTCCAAAAATAAGCTCGCAAAGCTGTAAAACACAATGCTGTTACAAGTGGGGAGGAGCTGTGTGATGGACACAGTGTAAGGAAAATTCGTTGCGTGACGAAATAGAAGAGCACAAGCTATCAACTGCGACAAACAGGATACCCTAACTACAGAGAACAAGTCTTGTTGTGAAGCAATTGGTTTGCCGTCAGCTGCGAAATCAGCCAAAATATACTTATCGCTCTGGATGACATCACTTGAAATTCACTGATTAAAGAAATTACAAAATAGACGACAAAGGAAGAGCTTACAATGTGCAAATAAAGAAAAGTTTCAAAAGTAAGTTAGTATAACTCTAAGAAAAGTAGATTATTAGAAACTTGTTTTGCCACGGTGACAAAGCCGGTCTGAGAATTTCTGCATGGTTTCGTTGCGACCTGAAGCAAGTCGGCTGAGCAGAATAGCGATCCGCCGTGATAGTTGTAGTTCAGCCAATCTGATTTAAAAATACATCTCAGATACGTCAGTTCATGTTGAGGCGCGGCAGGCCCGTAGCCAGGTTTTAAGGTTTGAGAGGTCAAAATACATATTTATGAGGACAAGATTTTTGTTTTTATTTTATGTTTGAAACAAATTTTTCTGGCCACAGCAAAATTTTGATAATAAACTGGGGGTATGAATGTCCTCCCCCGTGGTTACGGGCCTGAGGCGCGGTTTGGTCGTCACCTCTAGCGCGCAAATGTCACAAAACACTGATGTACTTAGAATTCTCCAGCTTGGGAAGCTCTTCCGTTTTGATCACTTCGTAGTTCTGAACAATTCCGTTCACGTGAAAGCACATGACTACCTCGGGAACGTTGCAGATGAGATTGTCCAACCAATAATCAATACCCGTGAGTATGTTAATAGGCTTGTTGGAGTCGCTGCAAACACGGACTGGTCATCACGGGCACTGCCACTAAACTCTGCCTTATTGAAGATCAAAGGTCTAGGCACATAAAAACAAAAACTGTTCGATAACAAACCCTTTGGACGCAAAAGCTGAAGCATTTTCTAACAACAAATAATGCCTGCAAAGCAAAAATGTCAAAACTCACCGAAGTCTGAGGCTAACAGCTGGGTATTCACCACGACCAAATATGGGCATGTTTGTACCTAGCAGCATTTGCAGGTCGTCAAATTTCCATAAGATCGTTCGTTCGAATGACTCTCTTAAGTCCTGTCCAAAGAGGAAGAACAACACTGCGTTTGACGAAGTATTTTCTTACAAAACAGTATTTCCGGCCCAAAACAACTCAGCTTCCATAAAGTTTAAAGTTTAACTTCCAAAAAGTTAACAGTTGCGTATGCGATCGGCTTAATGTCCGTGTAAAAATCGAGTGCAGCATTAGAACCACCATACAGAAAAAAATCGCATACATTGGCCTATCTTATCTTGTAGCAGCAATCATGAGAATTTGCGTAGAAACAAGAAATGCAGACTGATCACCCAACGTGGACTTTGTTCATGCGAGGTAATATAAGTACCTCCTCTGTCTAACAAGGCTTAATTTCAATTTCATTTGTTTGAGTAACTCATTGGAAAAACTCGATTGCAGTCGTGATTAGCATAGTACTTTCCAACCAATCCCGTTAGTCATCAAGTACTTTAACATCAGCTTTATCCTCAAACTTAAATTGGCAACGTGAACATGCAATTTGAAAAGTGGCAAGCGGATATTATAAGCCAACGCTTTCAGAAAGTCAAGATCTTGTAACCGCTTGGCTGAAGAATGGCTCACTGTCGCCGATTGCGATGTACTGTAGTTGTAAAGGCATCTGAAAGCATGAATGGTGTTGAATCGGTTCACATTTATTTAAAACACCCTGGCTTTGTCATCGTTATGTGGAAGACTACAAACGTTCTGCCCCTTGCAGAATTAACTGAAAACACTTTCATATAGAAGCTGTTTTGGGGTGACTTCTAAGCTTCGCGTCAGCAATGTTTGAGATTTTTTCACAAGACTGACTAAAATGGGGGTCTCCAAACTACGGCCCGGAATTACACTTTACCAATAATGAAAAAATAACATATTTACAAAAAAATCTGTTGATTTGGTAGAATGTAACCTAGGGGGAAACAATGACACTGCGTAACACAACCACGTGAAAATTAGTTGGCTAAGTATTACTGGGCAGCAGGCTGGCCTATAACTTTAGCTGGTACACTGCCGCAATCTTACGTCTTTGTTAGTATTAGGCACATCCCATCCGAAGCCAGATTTTCCCACTATGCTAAAATCAAAGTAGCGATTTCACCATTGTTTTTAGTAAATGTGCGTTTATTATTAAACAACATTCATATTTTGGAATTACTTTATTTTGGACCGGGAGTCTATGTCCGGCCCTCGAATTGTTGAGCAATAGCTTATGTGGCTCTCGGACAAAAATGTTTGAAGACCCCTGATCTGAAACAACTTCGACCACATGTGTCTTAAGTATGGAGCTAATCATTCCCTGCTGTCTGATCAAGAAAGGTTAGCGCTAGAAGTTACTCACATTCTAAATGACAAACGAGGGACTCAGATTTTGCTTTCACGTGTTTGTGCGCACATGATACCGGTATACACAAAGCGTGTGCCTTAGTGCCTAACTACCAAGGTACAAACTGATTCAATTACTTCACCGCGTGTTTCGTTAGCACGAGAAGAAATGTTCCACGCACTGAAAAAGCTGAATGACTCGAGGCAGAAAAATATTTTGGCAACACTGGTATTTCCTTGTCAAGTTTCGTAGCTCTAGCCTATCGCCATGTTCGGTTTGCAGTGCGCAAATATAAAAACTTAAAAATCGTTACAAAATCCTGGATTGCTAAGGATTTGTACGAATAGTTTAACAGTATACAGTAATTAAAAGTGAACACGTACGTAGTGTTGCTGCGTAAACGATTGGGTTTGTGTCCACGGCCTCCAGTGCTGTTCAGCTGGGATGAGTATATTTTGCGTCATGCCGTCGTCGATGATATCGCCATGTTCCTTCAACCTAACGAAACAAAGCAAGATGCACTTTGGCTTTCACAAATTTCGTCCAAAATCTCCAACTGTGACCGACGTTTTTGCGCACAACCTCCGAATGTCACACACGAATCGAAATTCCGGATCGGAAAGCGCTAATCACTGTTCAAATTCGAACAAAAACAAAAAAGATTGGGACATAAGGTTGAAAAGCAGGCGTGTGGTTAAAAGAGTGAAACAAATTGTCACCACAAGTAATTTTTCACATGAAAATAACAACAGGGTAGTTAGCTCAGCCCAAAGCCCGAAAAGTAGTGAATCAATTGTGAGTTGGCATCTAAACCCGAATACGGCTGTATGACAGTCTGTTTCACATGATTGAGCAAAAAACATAGTTTGAAAGTCTGATTTGGAAAAACTAAGAAACTGCTTTCGGCGAACCCATCTCATCAACTTGCTTCCTGCCAAGTTACTACTTTCTTCCACCCCTAAAAATCATAAAGTACAACCGTTGCTTCCTTCGGGTTACGCTACAAATAAAGGAAAAATAAAAAATTCTCATTTTGCAGCCTAAACTGTTCAAAGTTACGTCAGTCACACCACAAAAAAGCCTTCTTTGGAAGTGACGATATTTCTTTTAACTGAAGAGGTGCTCATGAAGCTTTCAGAAGCCACGTTAGAAATCAGTATATAATTCTGATACGTTTCTTCAAACTGAACTTTGAAGTTCGACCTGACGACTAAATAACAAATACCATGGCCCAAAACACGAACCGCAAACGCAAACAGCCACATGCAAACGCATTGAACATGTTTTAATAGTTTTTATAATATGATAATTCCTTTGCAACCTACACATTCAATACATTGTCAAAATACCTGGTCAAGTCAAGTTCATGCAGTTTACTGCTAGTTTCCGAAGATGAAGGCGATTGAATGTCAATCTGTTTCGGATTAGTACCGTCACCAGTTGATGCGTTTTCACTCATACTGAAAAATGGCGCATATTTGTTGAAAAAAAAGCAAATAAATCTCAATGAGTAACACTGGTCAGCCAATTTATGTAGCTTTGCTTAACTGCAAACGACTGAGAAAGAACTGAGAGCAATCTCGCAGGTTGGGTTCAGGAAAAATAACAGTCCAACCAAAAAAATGAAAATTGTAAATTCGGGAAATCAGAGCATCAGCCTATTTTGCGCATGGATCAGAAATCTTCTGACAGGGGAGCAGCAGCAGATCTTCTGTAAAAGCTGGATTTGTTTTTGTTTAAGCCTATTTAGAGGTAAATACCAAGTCAGAAGAACAGCACAAAAAATTGTACCAGGAGCACCAGTGTCACCTAAAGAATGGACTGCGGAAAAGACGTAGGCCAATACCATTTTCACACCGTATTACCAGAAAACACCACGTATTGGAGACGCGTTGATTCTTCCAAATAACTATTCAAGAACCGGTTTCTGGTACCACATCCCCCGAACTATTTTCCCAGTGATAGATCTCGACAACAGAATCTAACCAGAACTTGGAAAAATCTTATCGTAGAGGATGACCAGACGATTAAGACTCTGCGATTGATAACAATTTTTTGTTTAGGATCGCCAGCAATCAGATAATTTTAAAGCCCTGAAGAAGCAGTCGGCACAAAAACCTCCCGAACAACGGCACACCACCACTACCTGTAATACAGAAACTTTGAAAGCATAACTCGATCGTGTTGGGCCGATGGTAACTTTTTCTTTGGTCTCTGTAGTGCTGGAAACACTGAATCACAGACTTTGTCCAGCCAATTGTGCTTGCTCTCATCTGGTGAAGGATATCGATAGATTTAGTGCATTGAACTTAGAAGCACATTGAACTTAGAAGCACAAAGTACACGTTTTCCATGTTCAGCTTAAAATTCAACAAAGAAAACATTTCAAAACTTACTGATATTTACAAACTGCAGGGTAACTGCCAGCTGTACAATCCACCTAACCTACTAAAGTACTTCTGAAACCAATACCACAATGGTA
>Ga0210059_1010894_pt1 | contig 13984 bp, 8 predicted proteins | sample Ectturendosymbi2_FD_188042 | JGI IMG/M metagenome (GOLD analysis project Ga0210059, IMG submission 188042) | Ecteinascidia turbinata endosymbiont from Florida, USA - Sample 2 (SPAdes) (version 2) | ecosystem: Host-associated > Tunicates > Ascidians > Unclassified | place: Key West, Florida... | reverse complement strand
TTTATACTCTGGTTGAAACAAACTTTTTCCAAAAACTGACAATTTTGAATAGTCCAACCAACCTGGCTGAAGAAGAAGATTCAGCAACAAAGTAGTCTTACCACAGCCTGATTTGCCCACAATCAAAACCCCGTAGACTCTTCGGTAAAAGAGGGTGATTGTTTTTATTTGCTATGTGTTCATTCCATGAAAGATTTTTAATATCCATTTATTTTATTAAAGCATTTAATAAATGAATCAAATATATTGTGACAAATGTCGTAAATTTACAGAAACGAGAGACGTCAAACAGAAAACAACAAAAAACAACCGTTAAATGCTTCAAGGCATCTGTGTTGTTTGCGGAACGAAAAAGTCAAAATTTATAAGCGCAAGTGGAAAAGTTTTTTTTAACGACACAATCAACAGTCTACCATTTGAAATGCACATGCCGGGTCACAACTTTACAGGACCTGGCACGAAATAGAACAAACGACTAAATGAGGATATGACTCCAAAGGCATGGTCAAAACCTATCAACAGAGTCAACAAGGCAGCTTATCACCATGAAATTTGTTATGTTAAAAACAAAGACACAAAAACTCGCAACAAACTTTGTGATAAAAATATGTTGACAGAGCTTAATGGTATTTATAACCCCACACTTGGAGAAAGGATAGAGAGAGGTGTTGTTTCTACCATAATCGAGACGAAAAAGCGCTTTGGATGGGGGTTCAAAAAAACGAGTGCAGCGAGAGCGTCAATTGGAGTGCGCAATTAGCTGATGAACTTCACAAACCCATCATCAAAAATTTTCAAAACGAAAAGTGTATGTGAATGGAATTGATAAAATTGGGGCTGCAGATCTCGTCGAAATGCAAGCATTTTCAAAGTCCAACCGTGGGGTCAGGTATCTTCTCACAGTGATTGACGTTTTTTCAAAATATGGTTGGATGCTTCCGCTCAAAGACAAAACTGGAAAATCTTACGCAGACGCGTTCAAGGATATTTTCAAAAAATCAAAGCGAAAACTAGAAAAGCTTTGGACAGACAAAGGCCGAGAGCTTTACAACAAATATGTGAAGGAGTTGGGTGTAGAGTTTTACTCTACTGAGAATGCGGAGAAATCGTCGGTGGTCGAACGTTGGAACCGAAAGATGAAAGAAAAAATGTTCAAGTATTTCACAGCAAACAGTACCAACAAATATATTGACGTTCTTGACGACTTTGTTGAGAGATGCAACAACACGAGGCACTCTAGAATAAAAATGACCCCTGTTGAAGCAAGCAAGAAAGAGAATGAAGTGAGAATTTACAGAAACCTATATCCAGACTTAACAAGACGACCCAGAGAGCAAAATTCAAAACTGGTGACAAAGTCCGAATTCTCAAGAAGAAAGAACTCTTTGAGAAAGGGTTCACCCCAAACTGGACAGAAGAAGTGTTCACCGTTTCAAAAATTCAAAGAACCAACCTAGTTACTTATAAAATAACTGACTACAATGGTGAAGAAATTCAAGGGACTTTCTATGAACAAGAGCTTCAGAAGACATCACAAGAAGTTTACAGAATTGAGAAGATTGTGCAGAAAGGCAAAACAAAGTCGTTGGTTAAATGGAGGGGCTATCCTGAAAGTTTCAACTCTTGGGTTGACAACAAAGATCTTATTAAAATTTAAGATAAAATGCCAAATGAAAAACAAAGTCTTGGAATAAAAAGCTCAACAGTCACTGCGTTTCTGAAGGACAAGCTCACACCGGTGCAATGTAAAGAATTGCAAAAAATTATGAACCTTGATCCAAAGCTGTATAGAAAAGTATTCATCTATCGAGGTTAATTTGGACCGGGTCCACATTGGCTGTCCAAATTGGCTGCCCGAATTGGCTCTCCAAAATTGGCCCTCCAAATTGGCTGTCCAAATTGGCAATCCAAATTGACTCTACCAGATTGGCCCTCCAAGAAATTTGAACATACAATAAATGAGTTTTCTAAAAATAAAAGATCCATCAAAACGTGATGCGCTTGTTGCTGAATATCTCAAAACCTAAAACAAAATTCAAGATTTTCGCTCAGAACGATTGGGTGAACAATCACTTTACGAAGATTTTGGAAAAATATTCAAGCCAATAACTAAACAACAGAAAAAATCATCTGAAGAAATTTTTCAAAGTTTGCCCCGCTTCAAGAAGCGATTGAAAATATGCCTCCAGCATTGCCTTGGGACATGCCTCAACCTGAAGCCTTGTCAGACACTCCCGCTGAAACTGAAGCACTGCCAGCACCTGATGATGAACCACCTCCTGAGATTTATGGTCCTGTGGCCTCAAAATATCTTCGAAAGTTTGCAACTGATGATGCAGACAAAAGGTATGGTTTGAAAGATAGAAACGGCCAATTTTATCTTGGCAATTCCAAAGTTGATATTGTTCGTGATAATATAAAAATAGGAGACACTGAATATCAAGGAACAGAAGGGCTCGGGAATCTATTGATGATGGACGAGCAAGATGAAAAACTTTCTCGGGAGCGACGATTTTAAAAACTATAAAAAAATGTTGATAAGAACAGATGCAATTAAACATCCAACATCAAAGCAACTAAACCATTTGAAAACCTTAGCTACAAATGACAAAACGTTATAAAACAAATTTGGTATTCAGACGAAGCAAAAATAAAAAGAGGGAAAAAAATAAGGAAAAAAAACAAGGACAAGGCTTTCTCCCAAGCGATCCAAACGCTTTGTGTGAATGTTTGGAATTGTTGATGGCTTCGAAACAAGCAGGAAACACAGGTGTTTGGAACGAAATTGTGAGCATTTGTGATGAACTTTTGAGGCACAAAATTTGTCTCATGATGCTTATAAAAACTTAATGCTTACATTAAATCAATGATAGTTATGAAACGTGGATATCAAAGAAAGTATCAAGTCGGCAGCTCTGGGATTTTTTCAAAGCTCAAAGACTTTTTGTCAGGATACATCAGTAAAAAGCAAGTTGTCGACAACGCCTTGAACATTGCTCGAAATGCTGGTCAAAAGGCTGGGCAAAAAGCTATTGATTTTGCGAGTTCAAAGTTGGCCCCCAAATCACAACAAATTTTATCAAAACTTGTGTCTTCAACACCTCCGCTTGCACCTCAAGGAGCAACACCACAGAAGGCACAGCAGGTGACACCAAATTTGAAAAACTTGATAGCTGGGTCGGGGCAGCGAGCGATCAAGATTCAAGACCTTGTCAGGCGGTTGAATAGAAATACATATTAATGAACAATTCTGAACAAATCAAGGATGTTTTTGGAAAGCTTGAAGCCCTCAAAAAAAATATCGATGAACTCAAATATTTCAACAGGATATTGATTTATAGACTAAGGAAATACCTGATTTTTAAAGTGAAAACAAAAAAACACCTATAATATATGGATATTTTTAACATTACTGAAAAACCTGAAATTGATGAATCAATCGAAGAATACGAATTTCACAGTTACGAGCCAATAACTGGTACTGACCTTAACCTGGGGAAATTAGGATAAATATTGAAACGCAAGACTTGTTCACACATCCGAGTAAAAGTTATCTGGTTTTTGACGGTAAGTTGGTAAAAAACGCTGACGACGCTGTTTATGGTGATAATGACGTCACCACGCTAACAAACAATGCCATGATGCATATTTTCAACAACATAAAATACCAACTTTCAGGACAAGAGATTGAAAGTCTGTTTCACCCTGGGCAGGCAACAACGATGGTTGTTGAAATTTTCCAGATGTTAGGTCACGTAGGAGCAACAATATTTTTTCAATGAAAAAAATTGATCTTTCGCATAAACATAATAAAGGCCTCATTTTGATCCTTTGTCCATGTAGTGAAGATGGACACCAGCGAAAGACAAAAACCAACGTCATGAAGCATGGGCGTCGGAAGGATTTTTTTCAGGCGGGCCAACAGTTGTGAAATTATATTTTATCAACTCGAAACTACAAACATTTTTTCTACTAGCAAGTGCTATTAAGTGCTGACCAATAGGAAAACATCAAATTTCAAAATCCATGGGAGACCAAGGCCCCTTCTTTCACCCTTGCAACATCCATGTTTCTAAATGCAGAAGACAAGACAGTAATGTTGCCATGTTAACAAAAAATGAACCAAATTGCGCGACGTGTGTGACGAGCTTGTTTAAAAACAAGGTCAATGGACTATTAGAAGGCTCATCATGGAAAATTTAGCTAATAAATTTGTAAAAACAGCATTTTTCTTTGTGTCCTAATGCGTGTTATCATCTACACGTAGAACTTGACCGATAAGAGTTTTTTGAGCCGACACCGATATTTTTCATTTTTCTTAGCTGATAGCCGATGCTGACACCGATATTTTTGCATCACTCGAACCACAGTTGAAAGACACTACAATGCACATTAAACCAACGCACAAGAATTTGTTCGTTATTAGTCATTTGCTTGCCGTGCGAAAACGCACCAAGAGTGGATGTTACGTCATAAACCGGCCTATTTCGGAGACAATTACACGCCGGCCTGCATATTCAGTGACACACACCGCTCTACAGTGACGTAGTGAGGCTAAGTGTAGCCCAGCGCCAACCACAAAAGTGTCGCCCTTTCCACTCCTCAAATTTGCTTACAATAATTTAATATGAAAGAGGATCATGCTTGGTGCTTACTTAAGGTATAAGGAATAATAAAGCCCTACCACTTAGGGCATCAGGGCAACCGGGCAATTGCCCCCCCAAAATTTTCAAAAAGCTTGCAAAGGCATCAATAAGTTCTTTAACTTTATAGGACAGTGGTTCCCAAACTTGTTCGAGCCGTTTCCCAAATTAAGGTAGCGATTATGTCTTATTACGCTCAATATTTTGCGTCGTAAAAAGAACGCAAGCAGTATACTTGTGTCTATATTCATCTAATTACTTTTCAGTAAGTTTATTTAACTACTGCAAAAAATTAGTAAAAACTCAACCGTGAACTGCTACTTCACAAAAGAACTTAAAAATTATGCTCGCATTTATATCGTTTTCGGTAACATAATTTTCAGCGTTACCCCGCGAAGAATCGCATATTACCCCCAGGGTGTAATTTACCCCCACTTTGGGAACCACTGGTATAGGGTATAGGTACAACAACCAGTTACAATGATTTTGACCCCCTCCGAAAATTTCAGCTGGCTGCAACTCTGTAGAGTATCCACCTTCGTATTGCACAGCAGTGATTCCAACGTCTTAAGTTCAAAAGTGATCGCACTGACAACCTTTATTCAGTACAGATATTGCCAAGTTGTGCAACTGTTTCGACTAATGTCCCTTTTAATAAAAGCCTTCGCCACAGTCATAACTTAACATATCGTTTGCCCCTGCGTTAGGTGTTTAGACTAAGGTTCATCGCCTCCTTTATTCAACTGAGAGCAACACCTTTTTTTGAAATGACCATTCAATGACTGCAAATGTTAACTGGACCCTGAACCGTGACACAAAGGAGTTAAAGCTTCTACCAAACCCACATTGCCTATAGGCTGACACTGATCCACTCTACTAGCAGTTCAAGCCTACAATCTAAGCTCAACGCAAACACACCAACCGCACTATCTCGCTTCAAGAACGTCATTTTCCGATACCATTACGCGGTACCGAAAAACATCAGTACTTTGAAACGAAGCAACTTTACCTTTGCCATTGCAGAGCTCTTCACTTTACCCGCCAAAATAAGCTCACCTAATGACTAGGCTATATAGCTTGCTCCTCTTGTTTACTGAAATTTTCCCATTGCACATACTGTAAAATAGCATGAGACATGCCAAGATCTGTTCATAGCCAATGCCGATAGGTGTCATGTGATGTAATGGTGTGCCGTTGGGGCCTTGCTGATTGCTGAAGATCGAACGATAGGAGAAAATTGATTAAGTTAGCATTGACTCTTTACCGTGATTTCATGCAGGGCTTTTCTATCAGATTTTGAGTGCTGGGGGATCAATAAGAACTTCGCACTACCGGTCAAGTAACGTTTGCTAGCCTGCGATCGAATGTCGTCTCTGTCCTTTGTTCAAAAGGTTTTTGACTGTGTGGGTGAAATGGCAATCTCTGGGGAGGAAGGTGTAGAGACTAGGGGACAATTGCCCTCCAAGTAAGAATGTTAAAAAATCCATAATTTCAAGGCAAACACAGGGATACTTTAGCACCCTGGATTTGAGCCAGGCTTTTTAGTAAACATTTTATCAATCTATTTACTCCTCAACCACATTAACTAGTCTTTTTAACTACCAGTCTAGGGCTTCTAAACACAAAAACTGAAACGAGTGAAAATTAGTTTTAAAAATTAATTTTTATTCAACAACGTGCCGACTCCCAGCTGGTGTCGTCCGGGACCCGGAGCTACCAGGGCCCTCCCTTGCTACGCCACTGCCCCTCTGTATAATAAGCACTATTTCAAGTTGCTTGAGCAGTGTTTTCTTTGAGGTGTTTTGAGAGACCGAAACGGTCTCAAACATTTCCAACCGTCTCTCAATGTACAGTAGAAAGTCACTTTTCCACCCCGATCAAAATACACTAAAAGTCGCTTTGTGACTATCTCGGTATTCAGATGAAATAGTTGCGGTCTCTCAAAATATCTTTGCGGTCAACATTGTCAAACATTAAAAAATCTTGTGCCTGAGAGATGCGCGTTGTACGGAACAGGACAGAGAATTAGTGTTTTAGTGAATCACAGATGGAGTTGCAATTTGGAATTACAAACACCCAAAACAAAACAATATAGCGCAGCGGCTTTCAGGAGCAAATACTGCCGATAAATATCGACGGAATTTTCGCCGATGTTGTAGATCGGCATCATTGGTAAATCGGCCAATTGGTATTGGCATGACAATGCATCGGTGGTGCTCAACATGCAAACTCATTTTTTTGAGATAGCTATTGTCTCAAGACGTAAAATCTATGATAAAATTCAGATTAATAGTGTTACACTTTCTTAACATGTACTAACCAAGTGATCATGTTGTCAAAAGAACCTCGTGAAATCTAACTGCTCATTGGCCTGCTGTATATGCAATATATCTGTTACTATAACGTACGACAAGCTCATTTCACAGGGTGAGATATGTGAAGATGGAACCGTCTGCTCTGGTAAGTGGCATACAATATTATGCTTTTTACACATTTGTCAATTGAAGTGCATTATCGAAATCACTGACACATTTTTCAAAAATTACCGGAAAAAAACAGCATCACAACAGTTAATAACCCTGCTCAGGAAACCATAAAATGCTATTCAATTCACGATACGAAGGATATAATGCACCCTTGATTGGTATACGTCTTCCTGGGACACGTGACACCCGTTACTTCCAGGTCAAACTACTTTTTACTTCCATACGCCCATTGTCAATCACTTTCGCAACAAAATTTTATCTGTGCAGCGATACATACATATCATAGAAATTTCACGCACTGTACCACCGTAAAGGGACTTTTTAGAGGTGAATTTTTGTTTGTGCGCAGAAAACGTCATGCACGTGCAGTGGCGTAGCCAGCTCAAAAACTTGGGGGGGGGGCAAAACTTTTTTGGGGGGAAAATGTTTGATTTTAGGCGAATAACGCTATTTTGCTAAAAAACGCCTCTCAAAGCACAAAATGACTACATTTTCTAAAAATTTGGGGGGCCATGGCCCCTTTGCCCCCCCCTGGCTACGCCTATGTGCACGTGGTAGATCCGTTTTTTTTTCATATCAAGTCATGGTGTTGGAAGACTCATCACATATAAGGTATTGGTGGTCGTGTCTGGCCAAACAGGTTTTGCACTTAAAATTGCATTGAAATGTTAAGTTAGTAAGGTGTCCGAAATTTGCTAAACATCAGGTAACCATGGGTAGTATAGTACCCATATATCCACTGTATAGGCTTTCAGGGACTTTTTTGTAAAATGACTCTGGCACCATTCCATTTTGTCTCTGAAAATTAGGAAAAGTAATGGAAGCACAGGTTTCTAACATATTTCTAAGCATACAAAATCAACAAAAAAGAAGTCCCAGGGTGGTTCGCCACCCTGGTTTCCTGAGCAGGACAGTGAAACCAAATGTTATTTTCCTGGCCTTCAAACTACATTGCATTGTCAAAACAAATTTTAAAGTTGTTTCGCTTGAGTAATAGTTGAAGCTGCCTGGTCAGTAGGCGAATGATTTGCTCTGCAAACATCAAGTAGTGCTTGATTCTTTGTGGCGAAAAGATTTCTTTCGGTAGATATACCGTAACTTTCAAAGTACATATATTTGCTATTGTAAGTGCTATTGTACGACATATTGTCACGTTTTTAAATTCTGTACCAACCAAACAAAAACACCCATAAATATTTAGTGCTACTGATTTGCAAACTGTGCGGGTCAAGGTAGCTAATGAGATACTATTGGTGTGTCAACAAATATTTTAAAAAAAGAAAGTAAATGGAACAGAAAAAATTATAAAATTTTACAAAGATCAGTAGAAACAGTAATGAAAAACCATTTATTTCAACACGGAAGTGTCTAAACAACAAGTATAAACTGCCAAAAATGAAAAACGTTAGATTGGTTTTAATTTCTACAGACAACATGCAATCGGAGCCCATTTTAAGTGCAACGATAAACAAATGCATCTGGAACAGAGGTGAGCATGGACAGGATCAGATATCCTGCAGGATACTTGCGAATTTTTCGGATCAGGATTGGATTTGGATATTTATTTTTGAAAAAAATTGGATCAGGGCAGGATCAGGATATTTGTCTGATTTCTATAACGAAATTTCCCTGAGAGTGATGCGTCACAAATGATAGTGATATTGTTTTCTTTGCTATGGTTTTCATATTCACAAAAAAATCAATATTATTTTGTCAGCATGTGCTGCACTCATCACAATCAGTGGTAATTCACGTTTCTTTATCGTAATTTTTTCCGGCGACGTGGAAGTACTGTTGTAAGCTGCTCTTATAATGCTGGTATGCTGCTTTGTTTGTTGTGCTGAGTGGCATATGTATGTGTCGTGTAGGCTAATGGTCTATTTCATGGGTGGCCAACTTGCCTTCGACTGGGATCAACTAGAAAATTTCTTGATAACTCGCAATCGATCGGTCGGTAATAAAGTCACAAATGCAAAATACCAAAGTTGAGTATCATATGTGCAAATACAGTGTACCATCACCTTAGTACAGTGGTGCTCAAACCGTGGCCCGCAAGGCCCTCTGGAGTGGCCCGCAAAGCAAATTTCATTGGAAAGAAAACTTAAAACTTTAATCATTTAAGAGAATTTTTTAGAAAATTTTTATTGAGATTATTAATTCTTGTGGCCCGCGAAAGGTTTCTGAAAGACACATGTGGCCCACGAGCCAAAAAGTTTGAGCACCACTGCCTTAAGTGATGTACAGACAGAGGGCAAAGTGTCTATTACGCATAAATCATGATTGCCACTGAGTAATAGAAAAACACATTCCAATACCTTCGCGGCATCTACCGAGCTAGCCTATGGTCAGCCATCCCAAGATGCAACAAAGAATATAGGTGACTAACCTACTGGATACTTTTTATGACAATCGACCTGTTGGTCACCCCTGGTTTATTTCAATGTTTGAGCTACATTTCTTTTGGTTAGAATTTTGAACATTCTTTCTCAAGTTTTATACAGTCAACCTTTGCTAAAAGACAGTTTGAGTTTGTAGTTTTTGTAAGCTACATAGTTTTACTATATTTTATACTGTGATCTGCTCTCAGTGTTACAAAATCTATTTGCTTTATTTTACCAATTGATTGAATGCTGCAGCTCTTTTGCCCTTAGCTGAACCAGATTGGTTGAATTGGTCACATAACAAGGACTATATCCTTGGATTAGCGGAGCGTTTTTGCCATATAACCTAAAACCCTTACCCAAATTGTAAACCTGTGTCTGGTTTTCAAAACTTATTAAAAAAGTACTCTAGCTTACATCAAATGTTTTCCGATGAAAAGAGTCGTCTCTATTAGCCGAGCCGAAAAAACAATGCTGAGAGCCCAGACGACTACCACTCGCACAGCAGGAATTCCCACTCGACCAGGTTCATTGTACCAACTGCTAGTGCCACGAACTCAGTGTTGGACAAAGCCGGATACACTTAGTGGACAAAGCCGGATACACTACAGTTCAAATGGAAAAATAACCACAGCATAGCTATATCTCTGGTGGCAAAATACACACTACTTCATGGATTAGTGTCATGTTACAGGCGACGGATTAATAGGTTTTCAAAAATGGAGGTCCACTGGCGGACCTATAACCATTGCCTGTTTGTTTTGTATTTAGCCAGTGTCGCATTCGGATACGGATGGATATCGGATACAAAATTTCTAAAATTTTCTGATAAAGATTGAATATGCAAAATTTTTTGGATATGGATCAGGAGTTGAAAAATCAGTATCCGCTCACCTCTGATCTGGAACGATGAAATGCAGTTTATGAGCTCAAATGTTCAAGTGGGCATTCTTATGTTGGACAAAAATGAAGTATAACGACTGGCGATTATTTTGTGGTACGAAAATCTTGTTTTGCCAAATTTTTAAAGGCTCTCTCTAGTTTTTTGTTTCTATTCCCGTGTTAAAAAATTACTTTCTACAAATACAACATGCGTGTCATAATAATAATATCCAGCGCGGCACTCCAGTGTGAAGTTTACCTGCAAACCTACAGTTTAAATATACTTGATGTTTTACTGTGAATAACCCAGACTGTTGTTGTCCGAGTGGCCTTTCCGTTGTTTGTTGCGAATGTGAAGTTGGAACTTCGTCTACTGCGGATACAGCTACCAGTACCACCGCTTACGCAACAGGTGAGTTTTCCTTTAAAGCAGTGGCTCCCAACCTTTTTTGCCCATGCCCCCCACCAATGCACCTCTAAAATCCTGATTGATCTCCATGTGGCGATATGTAAATCTTATGATGTAAAAAGTGAACTCCGTACCAGCTAAAACGCTTAAAACATCAATACCTTGGTTTAAACAAGCTACCAAAGAAAGAAGGATGAAATAAAAAATTAAATTTGAAAATTTGGGCTCAGACCTCGTCAATCGGGCTCAATGCCTCAAAAATTAAATTGCCCCACGTTGGGAGCCTCTGCTCTAAAGTATGATCTAAGGTTCTTGTTTCTAACAATAAATTTTAAAGCTTTTATTGACTTCAGATTTAACAACGTTTGTTTTAATTGAAACAGGATCCTCAGCTCTCGTAGTGGTGGTGCTGGTTGCATGCTGCTGTTACAGATGTTTCTGTCGCACTCGCACTAGCACGGCACGAGCGCCCAAAGCACGAGTGCCCCAAGCACAAGAGTCACGCCTTGGTTTTGTCCACCAAAAAGTGAGTAATATGTTGTTTGCACAATCCGGTGTAATGTTAAACTTTCTTTTACATAAACACAAATTTCTTGAACATGTTTCAAAATATGAATCGCATCAGGAAACAAGAAAATTTAAAATTTACCCGCAGTAACAGCCATCAACATTTTTGATTTGCCGGTGTACAAACAGGTTGTCGCTGTCATGACTTTAGTTTTAAAAACTTTTTCTCTTTTACCTAAGTGTCAGATTGTGATATACCTTCTTTTTTCTTTGACAGACAGTGGTCTCTGTGGTGTGTATTGGGAACACAAACCAACAGCTGCCACAGTAAATAGCGAAGACCATGCAAAACATTTATGAACGTCTCCAGGACGATTCTCAATTTTCGTTTGTGGTGAGCAATTGTTCCAGGAATATCTGAAGCCATACAAACGCAACGTCATCTTTCAAGGATTTTGATAAAGATTTGCGACTAAGTCTTTAAAATATTTATTTGAATTATGAAATAAAAAGTGTACAATTTTTGCTTGACTAACTAAATTGAAGCAAATTTCTGGAAATATCAAACGCAAACCGGGTGCCAGCAACAATTTCAAATTAACTGGCCAGTTTCCTGAGGACAAAGCCGTTGATTTTATGTAAAAACATAAGAAAAATTGGCAGTTTACAGTTTTTAAAAAATTGTGATAAACGTTAAACGTAGAACGTGGTTCAACTACTTTTGACCTTCGGACCATTTTACAAAAACGTGACCACTTACTGGCCACTGCCAACAAATTGATGTATGGAACAACAGATTCACAAGATTTAAAACTAGAAAAGGTACGATAAGTGAGCGCGTCATTGAAATTACTACACAATAGCAATTTATTACAAATCTCAATCATTGGGATGTCTGTGTTTAAGGCTTCACTGACACTATCGTTCCTTTATCAATATCATTTTTAGTAGCAGCGAGCCAGAGACTATCGTCCAGTGTTTCATTTGTCATGCGATTTCTGTTTTTAAATTTGGCTTGCTTCATCGTGGAAAATATACTCTCACGCACGCTATGTGCTTCCAAACATCAAGTGAATTTCATAGTACTAAATCTTTCAGTAGGGGAAATCTATCTTTGCTAACCAATTTTGAGAAGCCCTCTACGGCCTAGTGTCACGCCGTTAATTTTGTACATTTTTATTAAAGATTTTATACTTGTTCTAATTGAAATTACCAACTGTATCATACAAATGACGCCAAATCAATGCTGAGGAAGCTCACGGGGGTTAAAAAGTCTGTCCACGGGCCTGTAGTTGGACCACACTGACGTAGAAGATTAGGTTTTTATTACAGTAGTCAAAAAGCTGTTCAGGTGTAACAGAAATAGCAAGTTTGTTTAGTATCTGTTCAATTTTTGAGCACAACATTACCTCAGAACTTGGCATAATGCAGAAGGCATCTCAAAGCATCGACCGAACAGCAACGACTTTATGCATAATCTCTCTCATTCACCAAACACTAGCCAGCACTTCTCGTAAATAAATGCATTTTAACATAATTGTCAGCTGATCAGGTCAGTGTTGTTTTTTTTCGCGTGTTGTGCGCAGCTATGGCTGCAGTGGCTGGAAACTTGATGAAAGGTGGGATGTGGATTTGTTGCTCGATTGCCATTTGAACTGAATGCACGTGCTATCTGTTATGCCATGAGTCATTCTGCATAAGTCTGGATTTCTGGGTAAAATTGATGGCATTCTGGATTTCTGGATAATATTGATGGCATCTACAGCTATACTGACGTTACTAATGTGGATAAACTTAGGCAGACCCCCACTGAAGGCCTAATTGTGAAATGTGCAGATCGCCACTGGTTTTAAATTAAATTGTGGATGCTCAGTAGAAAATATTTGACTGAGTCGGAAAAGGCGAAAACGTCAGAAAGCATTACAATAGATACGTTTATTGATTGTTATGGGGGCGAGGGACCGCAGGGTCATTAAATCAAGACCCTCAAAAACCAAACAAATAACGCAGTCCCGTAAAAACATGGAAAAGCAATAACAACGTCAGCAACAACAACCGATTATCCCAAATGAAGCCCGACAACAGACAGCAATGCAATACAACACATGTCAACACACAAAACAGACCAAGGTAAAGTCACTGATAAATATCTGAAAACAGGACATCAATATTAATATGGGGCAAATTGAGGTTTATATTGGTTTTAAATCTGTTAATAACGATCTGCGCCAATTAGCAAAACCAAAAGGCAGATCAAACGAACCGGACACGTGTATAAACAGAACTTGCAAATAAGCAATGCATTTAAACAGTGACCACTGTGTTGATGCAACGTCACAGTTCACGTCAAATACTGTGGTATAGCAGAGCGTTATTGTCTATCGAAAGGAATCCTTTTCAAGCAAAGAATCATACACTAAGATCTTACGAGTATTTTTTCGCCTACTAGGTAGGCATCATCAGCTTTTATTCAAACATAGCATCTTCCTAACCTCCACTGGTACATCCGAATCCACTCACATAAGTATCGTTACATCAGTGACGGACTATATCAGGGGTCTCCAAACTTTTTTGTTCGAGGGCCACATAAGCTGTTACTCAACAGTCCGAGGGCCGGACATCTTACAAAATGTGATTGTTTCAGGAAATGTTTCTGCCAAATCAACAAATTTTTCT
>Ga0210059_1010893_pt1 | contig 13985 bp, 16 predicted proteins | sample Ectturendosymbi2_FD_188042 | JGI IMG/M metagenome (GOLD analysis project Ga0210059, IMG submission 188042) | Ecteinascidia turbinata endosymbiont from Florida, USA - Sample 2 (SPAdes) (version 2) | ecosystem: Host-associated > Tunicates > Ascidians > Unclassified | place: Key West, Florida... | reverse complement strand
GTTAAGAATGTGTCTGTAACCCTATGGTTCTGTCTTCAATGCAGTTGCAAAAAGTGTCTGTAACCCTATGATTTCGCCGGCTTCAATGTCTTGTACTACGTTCTGTATTGTCTGATTTTATCAACCCGCGTTCTGCAGAGTGTGTGTGTTCATACTATGGACTTCGTGTCTGCTCACAAACAAATAAATTAAATTAAATTATTGTCTAACTTTATAGGTTTCGTGTTGAAAATGACAGATTTTTTAACAGAATTTCACTGCTTTTAGCAGATTTTAGCTGAAAATTTGTGACAAGACCTTTAGCAGAATCTAACAATGCTTTTGACATCATTTAGCAGATTTAGGTCACAACCATCTGGCAACACTGGCGGTCAGCACGATACACTCAGACTGTCATGTCATGATGCGAACTGGATAGACTTAGGGCATGCAGAGAGTAAAGCTCGAAACACGGATGCCTTGCCCGCACACTTTATGACTTGGGGCCCCGCGCTACCTTAACACCTAGAGCATGCCCACAAACTTGGGCCCCGCACTCTTGAAATCCTACAGGCCCCGCGCTACCTTAATCCGGCACTGGAGACAGTGACACTGCCGATAGCGCTAAGCCAAGTATAGTTATATACTGTGTGAAAAGAAGCATAAGTAAATCTGTAGCAGTGCTTCAGCAAGTTTGAAAAATCCATTGTTAGTGTGAGATTGCGATCAACGTGCCTGAGTGAGTAGCGTAAATCAAACGACTCTTATGCAGGCTTCTTTTCATGCAGCATAAAAATACGTAGCTTGCTGTTAGAATACGTCTATGCAGACTTGTGGGAACATGTCTTTATCGTTAAGATTTAGCCTGACTTCTTAGTGAGCACTAAGTGCACAGTTATATTTGCTGCTGCGAGTTTTCGTTATTCCTCTGCTCAGTTTTTTTAAAGCCTGCGTGGTGTTTTAACTTTAGTAAGTTGTCCGATAGTCTTGTCAACACACAGTATAGCTCTACTTCTCATTGCTTGAAACAGTTTTGTGGGAGTGTCTTTTCACCGCTCATCTTGTTCTGGCCTTTATTATTCTTAAATTATGACTTATTTATAGAAAGTGCTCGAAAAAATGGATATTAGGCAGTTTATAAAACGAAAAGCATTTCTGATAGCCGCAGTGTAGAAAATTGGATGCACTGATTTCGATCTAATTCTTGGGTCACAAAGCGTGGTGCTGTTTGGTTCAATTATTTTAAGTCACTCAAAAACGATAAATGCCAAAGTTATCAGTTTCCCTGACCTATATAGCCTACTAAACGCTGTAATCAAAAAGCTCTACAATTTTAATGTGTGATGAACAGCCTAAAAATTCAAAAAGAAAAAGCAGCAAAGGAGTGTTTTGATATCCAAGTGCGAGGCCCCCAAATGCGCGAGGCCTCGGGCATTTGCCCGGTTTGCCCAATGGTTAATCCGGTCCTGGACTGGCCCCTCCCGAACAAAATTCTTGGAGGCGTACCCTTTAAGTCCCGTGTGCGCCACGTTTCTTGCAGAGCTTTGCAATCCTATAACTCGCCTGGCGATTGAGCTAGAGAGCTGTTCAAACGCTCTACGCATTCAGCAAGTCTTGTAGTCGAAATCAAAAAACAATTTTTTCGTTTTCGGGGGAAATGCCACAAGTGGGGGTGTTTTTGGCTACTTTTAACTGGCCCTGGGCCCCAACCCATTGGGCCATTATTATGGCTCAAGCTTTTATGGAAACTAGGCCAAAATCCGCGTCTTTAGAGCCCTTGAATGACTTTCTAGCATATCTGTAGCCGAAATTATGGCCAAAAAAAAAACAAAATTGGTGAATATTTCTGCACCCACAAACCCCAATTTGGGTTGGAACACACCCCTTTTCTAAATGGCTATCACTCGCCAGCGGATTTGAGCTAGAGAGCTGTTCAAATCCGCTCTGAATGAGGAAAGACTTGTAGTTTAGGCTGAAAAAAAATCTTTTTGCCGTGCGATTTCGGCCTTTCTGGCTATGTTTACAAAACCACAGGTTGTTTTGACATGTTTTGACAGGTTTCTCTGAACAATCCGTGACGTCAGCGGCCCGGTGGGAGTACGTGGATCGAGCAGAATCAGCGGCGCGAAACCGCGCAAGATTTAAATGCATTCTAGGCTGTAGTACGAGGTTTTAGAGGGTTTGGTGGACTTTTTAGCATTTCTGGTTGATGAGTTGTGGCAAAAATGGTAGAATATTAATTAGGGAAATCCCCTGAAGGCCCTTGGGAATTCCTGACATATTTGGAATATTTTTGGCATAATTTTTGAACCAGAAACGCTAGAAACTTGATCAAGGGCTCTTAAAACGCGTATTCTCGCCTAGAATCCAGAAATACTGCGAGCCACAATATTGGTGCGTGGGATCGGATGATGACGTCATATATTTAACCAAAAAACAGACCCCCATCATGAGCCCATTGGCCCAAAACCCCCCATCCAAATTTTAAAAAATGTTTTTTTATTCTAAACTACACGACGCCACTAGTCATTGCAGGGTTTAAACAACTCTCTTGCTTTATCTGCTGCCGAGTTATGGCCGGCCAAAGTTTGGCCTGAAAGGGCAAATTATGCCTTTTCTGAAAAGTTATGAATTAGGCCTAGCTTTTCAGATTGACTTGCTAGCATATCTGTGGCCAAAATTGGGGGGCATTCTTATACAGTGGATTTACCTTTTCGCATTACGACTTGCCGTTTCCTAATCGCTATTGTATTCCGTACGTGAGATCTGGTTTGTATCAACTTGTCATTTGCGTCAAGGGAATTCGTGTGTGCGCGCTCCACTGCGTTTGCGCATGACCTCGATTCGCATTGCATTCGGTTTTGTCCATTGGCGTGGACACCACGCTTTCAGAGAGTCGAGTTGTGCATCGCTAGCGCACGGTCCACGTTGGCAGTTTCTGCTGTCGCGCCATCATGAAGCTCTTCTGCTGCTGCTAATCAGAAGCCTTTTGTAAATAAAGATTTGTGCACCAGGAAATCTGTGAAACGAACCTAGTTTTTGGCCCATAATTTTGGCCACAGATGTGCTAGCAAGTCAATCAAGGGCTCTATAGACGCGGATTTTCACCTAGTTTTCAACAAAATTTTGAGCCAAAACAATGGGTCAATGGGTTGAGGCCCAGGGCCGGCCAAAAGTGGCCAACATTTCCAAAACATGCCTTCTTTGTGACGTCGCCTCCAGAAAACCACCCACCGAAACCGAAATTTTTTTTATGATTTCGACTACAAGACTTGCTGAATCCGTACAGGGTTTGAACAGCTCTCTAGCTCAATCGCCTGGCGAGTTATAGGATTTCCAAGCTATACAAGAAATGTGGCGCACGCCGGAATTAAAGGGTTGGCGCTGTGATTTCGACTAGGTCTGACATGAACTTAACGAGCTGATTTGCCATGCCTAAAAACCCTCGTACCTGGGTAATGTTCGAAGGCTCCGGCATCGACCGTGCAGCAGTAATCTTCTCTGGGTCCTCTCTGATGCCATCTCAATCGACGACGTGACCCAAAAACTTCACGCACTCTTGTGAGAATTCACATTTATCACCGTTAAGTTTTATTTCAGCTGCAGCAAGGCGGTGCAACAAATTAATCAGTCGTTGATCGTGCGTTGGTTGATCACCACCATACACTAAAATATCGTCCATATGACAAAGAACTCCGTCGAGACCTTCCAGCACATTCGACACTTGTCTCTGAAAATGTTTGGGTGCCAAAGAAATACCAAAGGGGAGTCTGTTGAAACAGAAGCGACCTTTCGGAGTTATGAAAGTTGTAAGAAGCTTTGATTTTTCCGATAACGGAATTTGTCAGAAGCCTGAACGAGCATCCAATTTGCTGAACAATTTAGCATTGCTCAGCTTAGCCAGGTTGGTATCTACCGTGGGCATAACATGATGCTCTCGCCGTACAGCCTTGTTTAGTCTTGTGTAATCCACACAAATTCTAACTTTACCATTTTTCTTGCGCACTACTACCATTCCTGAACACCAGTCAGTGGGTCGGGCAACCGGAGAAATAACACCTTCATCTAGCATTCTTTGAATTCTGCACTGACGGCTTCTTGCAACTGCAGTGGAACTCTGCGCGGCGCATAAAGACAATGAGGCTGAGCGTAAGGTGTTAACTCGATGTGTCATTCTTGTTCTAGTTTATCCAAGCCAATGAATAAGTCTGGAAACATAAGCCGATACCTTTCAACCGCTTCGACGTTGCTTAAATGCGAAAATAATCCCAGGCGCTTGATTGCTGGCCATCCTAGGAGAGGTTGAGTTAAAGTGCGTGAAACGTACACATCTTGAACAATATCTGTGTCACCGTAACTTATAGTGGAGTTCATTTTGCCCATGACGCCCAAAGGACGTTTTTCCGGACCCAGCAGAGACAAGTCAATTTTTGACAAGCAAGTATTCGGAAGGGGTTTAAAGTCATCATGTGAAATAACAGTGACATCAGCTTCCGAATCTATACGAAAATGCAAAACTGTACCGTTTACTCTAATCCCAGCCATAGGCTTATCACATGCTCGGGCATTTTGTAATGTTCCTACGAAGTAACTTTTATCAGACACACTTTCGGTTTCATTTCGTTCGATCGAACTCACGCACATTCGCCTAAAATGTCTCGACTTGCCGCATTGATAACATCTAGCGGACACCGCTGGGCAATGATGTCGGTTGTTCAGGCACCAGTACCCGCAAGCTGGACATCTTTTACTGTTCGAGTGATTACAAGGTCGTGACTAAACTCTCTCAACAATTTTGGGATGACGACTCTCTTGCAAATCTTTTTGTTGGAGTTTAACTAGTTCAGCATTGCGGACTTGGGTCACCGCCCTTTCCAGAGTTAATTCCGAGTCTAATTGCAGCTTCTCTGACAAAGACTTGCCTTTTATGCCAACTACAATTCTATCTGTTATCATCTCGTCCCGCAGGTTGCCGTAACGACATTTATCGACTTGAGAATACAGTCTTGTGATGAAATCGTCAACAGAGTCAGAATCGTTCTGATTAATGCGATTGAAAACAGCATGATTCTATTTGAATAAGATGATAGGACTGACGATGCGTAGTGTTACGTGAAATCGATTTCCTATTAAAAATTTTTGATTGATTCCTTGCTTCTTTCACTTGTGGAGTGAAGTTACTTGAAAACAGCACGTTCATAAATCACGTTCGTGCGAACATGAAAGTAGGTATTGAACCTTGCAACCACAACATTATAGTTCGACTTCCTCATTTGTCAGATTAAAGGAAGACAAAACATCTTCCCCCTTGCTTCCAAGTAAATACACAAGCAAGTTCACCTGTTTCTTTCCCTCTTCCTCATGGAGAGTAGAAGCCTGCCAGTACCTCTCGAAACGTTTAACCCACGAGCAACATGTGGTCGAAAAATTAAAATCGAACGGCTCAGGTGGAGGAATATGCACGTGGGTCGACATACTGATCCCACTTCTGACACCATGTATTACTACGACGCAAACAGTCAAAGTCAAAACCCGAGTACAGTCAAAACCTGGAACACGTTCAACGCGACAGGCCCGGCACCAACTAACTCCGCATATGTGATGCGTGCAACAAAGGTTGATCGCGAGTCCGCCTTGGGCTAGAAACGCTGCACTTATTGCAAAGAGAGCGCGGCGCATTCCACTACATTACCCATAAAAAGCAACAAGAGATAGATCCGGGCTGAACGAAAGTACTTCACTGGCCTTGTGTGAAAAAACATTTAGGCGTTTTGTTCCACACATTATCTGTAACAATACCCAAGTCTCAACGCCATAAAAAGAGAATGCTCATCGTCATTCACTTTAATCCTTTGTGCTCATTTTTCTATATCAGGGGTCTCCAAACTACGGCCTGCGGGCCAAATCCGGTCGTGAATACATTTTGTAAATAATCAAAAATTAATTGACGAAAAACTTTTTGATTTGGTTGAATGTAACATATCTTGAAGCAATCACATTACGTAAGATGTCTGACCCTCGTACTGTTGTGTAATAACTTATGAGGCCCTCGGATGAAAAAGTTTGGAAACCCCTGTTCTATGCAGATCCTTTGTTAGCGGCATAGTAAAAAAAACGTGCGTTGAGCCAAAACAAAAATACAAATACAACTGCTTACAAAAATTCTGGAAATCGTTCTTACTCCCGAAACTTTGGGGCCCCCCAAAATCGGGGACCCTAGGCTTAAGCCTTTTTAGCCTAATGGTAAATCTGCGCCTGATGACACCACTAGCAGAGACAGACAAAAACAAAAAAATGCGCCAATTTTGATCATCACTGAAGCAAAAAAAGCTCATTTCTTTGTGTGCAAACAAACTGGGAATATCAATAAGATATTGGGAGATTTTGTAAAAATGACTCGAGGCTTGAGTGATTGATTGTGACTCGAGTCGAGTCATTCGGTGAAAAATCTGAATTGAGTTGACTCTGCACATCATTATTTCTCAACGTGACTCGAGTCGAGTCACCGAAAATCGTGATTTGAGTCATTGGCTCAAGTCACGCTGTCAATGAGAAAACGTAAGACAGGTAGTAAGAATGTCAAAATTTCGTAAAAATTTTAGCTTGAAAGTAGTGACAACATTTTTGACAAATTTTAGGAAAATGTCGGCAATACTGACAAATTTTCAAGTCTTGATTCTCGGTCTGGCAGATTCAAGTCTCGCTCTTGGAGCTTTTGATGAAGTCTCGGTCGCGAAATTTTTAGGGTCTCGGTCGCGGATGTTAGTGGTTATCATCTCGACCAGGTGACTGATTTTTAGAAATATCTATTTGAATTTTACTGGAGTTGTGTCTCATTTTGACTCGAACATTTTAATTGTTTGGTAACGAAAAGCGGAAGTGATAAATCGCCTTATACTGAAAATCACAGCCAATGAAAACGATATCGACATATTGCAGACGTTTCAAGACCTCTTGTAATCATCACCAGTGCACTGCAAATTGAACTGCAGTAATCATGAATATTTTAATTGTTCGAGTCAAAGTCGTTATGTATTTAATTTATCCTTTTAATGTATTTGATGTATTATGTATTTGATGTTGATATATTTGGTTTTCTCGTTATGAATTTGTTGTTTTGGATTTCTCACCTCCTATATACGCATCACTGCTCTTTTCAGAGTGTCAAGCAGACCGTGAAGGGATTTAAATAAAATCAGGCGGAATTATGAAGGGGTTACCAGCAGTGTTGCCACTTCTGATGTTTTGAGAGAAATTTCTGATGTCTGATGTTTTGGCGACAAATTTGATGTTGAGCGGGCTGTTGTTGTTTTCCACAATTCTTCTCTTTCTAGGTTGAAAATAAGTTATTTTTTAAGTTTCTTTCATCAATTTCTCAAGTCTCCACTTCATGTGTGTTTGGTTGACGTTCCAAACTGAAGGCGCTCTAGACCAAACGGTGCGTTGAGAATAACGTTTTATGTTGCGCACGAACGACTTTTCCATTTGGTGACGACACTTTTGGACAGTGGTTCTTAACAGTTTCTCTACTCCCCCCCCTTCAAAGTCGTAATCGTCCTTTGATTCAAGTCTCCTGACATGAAATAAGTTGTAAAGACAAATGTATTTGTTGGTGAATTTATTGATCAAATTTTCCATGTTGTGGAGCGCGTAAAAGCTTGCGCTCCCCTAGAAATTTACTGACGCTCCCGGGAGGCGTACCCTCTGGTTAAGTACCACTGCTCTAGTCTAGGCGTAGGACATTGAGGTTCAGCGTGCTTTGTTAGGATTTGGTAGCCTAGCTAACAATGGAAGTATTTAGCTCAGGGGTTCTTAAAGTATTGCCTCATTACCCTCAGGGGGTATTGAGATTAGATATATTGGGGGTATTCAGCAATCAATGTATTAGCACCCAATCATTACATTCATTCCAGCAATCTTGCAACACTGTACTTACATGATGAAGTAGAAAATTATTGCCGATGAATGTGATACAGCCTTTGAATTGACCTTCTTCCTCACTACTCTAGTAAATATTCATTTACCAGTTCTGTTTTGTTTCTTACATTTTTTTTGTTATTAAACTGTTGAAAAGAATATCCAGCTTGACGAAAATTTGATTTGGGGGTATTGAGGCGTTGAAACTTTAAGGACCACTGATTTCGCTTGTATGAAATTGTAAGGCTACAATCTGATGTTGACTAAACTGACCCCAGTGGCAACACTGGTTGCCAGTGTTGGGTAATTGTTTCAGTGTATTGTTTGTGGTGTCATGTAAGTAATCTAAAATAATTGGATGTCTGGAAAACACAACATTTACGAGAACATTCCTTCGTTTTAAATTTTTAATTGCAATTTTTTAGGTTTGTTTGAACTGCAATATCGTTTCTTCCATTCTTAACTTATGTTTGTCCATTGGAGTTTTGGATGAACTGCTTGCTACTATAACTAATAAGTTCCTAAGTAAAGAATTAACCGTACTGTGTAATTTGTACAGAATGAGTACTGCGCCTGTTTGACGCATGCAAGCAGCATGTTGCATTTTATTGTATGTTTCCTATAATTTCATGCAGCTTATACACAAACCAGTTATAGATTTGTTTCCTTGCCATAACCATGTTTAGTGGTAACTGCAGAAAATGGAATGAGCAGTAGGCCTAGACCTGTAAGCATTTATTTGACAGGTTTTTGTGTCAAACAAGCTGTCCTTTTCATGTAGCAAAACATTTTTCGTGAGTTCATTTAGCTACATCCGGGACAGTTGCCATAGAATCTAGTCTGCTTAACCTGCCCAATAATTATTTTTAGGAAGTAACTACGGATACGCCTGGCCTAATGTAATTCATTCAAATAAAAGGGTAGTCTAAGGATTATGCGTTGCGGCTGCTATGCCGATTCTGGTTTTTGGTTCGACTCTCACCTTGCCGACTTAACTTTTTTTTTCTTTACTTTTTATCAGGCTCATGTGTTACCTTTACGGGTTGGTGTCAGGTTAGGTTTGCCTTAGCTTAGGCCAGGGCCAGGGTTAGCATTAGGAACAGGTTAGGACTACGGTTAGGTTTTATCTTTTGGCAGTGGCTATAGATATGCCTGTGGATCTTAAAATTTGAAAACTAATTCAACGCCACCTGTGACGTAACAGTAACGCATGATGAGAGTGCAGTAAGCTTGGCAGAAACGAACAAAACGTAAAAGATAAGCCCTAACCGTAGCCTTAGCCTAACACTATCTTATCCCTAACCTAACACTAACCCCCAAAGGTAACATGTAAGCCTGACAAAAAGCAAAGAAAAAAAAAGAAAGTCGGCAAGTTGAGAGTCGAACTGAAAATCATTGGCATAGCAGCATGACGCATAACCTGTAGGCCATGAGATCTGCGCCATTTGAATGACAAAACTGACCCTTCTGTTTGAAATGCCATTTTATTCATAGCAACATAACACATTTGAAATGCCATTTTGTTCATAGCAACTTCCAGCATAGAGTGTGTGTCAAGAATCCAGATTCTTCATCTTCTGAATTTGGGTCGAAGTCGTCTCGTATATATATCTGAAGTCTCTGTTTCTTTTAATCACCCTGATTGGAGTGGGTGTGCTTGCACGTCATTTGTAGGCCTTTTTCTTTTTAGATTTTGCAATAGTCCTCGTTGCTGCAACTTTGCTCCGCCCTGCATGTGACCATATAAGGTATGCAGCAAAGATTTAGATGTGCTGGTTATTCATCTAAACTTGCTCTTTTCAATGTAGTCTTTATCTTTAATGTTCCTAAGATAACACATGATGTTTCTTTAGCTATGATTCATCGGTAGACGGGACTTCCTAACTTCCATATGTGTTCACCTTGCTATTTTCTTCTGCAAACGTCATTGTTCATCTGCAGTCAAGGTCTGTTTTCTTTAGTGGCCAACGTTAACCTTTGATGACCAACACTAACCTTTATTAACTGACCTTGACTTGTGTTAATTTTCTTTGCATTTTGTATGAGTCTATATCTTGAACTTTTACTTATAGTATTTTTATAGACTTCATTTTCAGCCAATGATCTTCATTGTTGTCTAATAACTAATAAGTCTTTCTTTGATTCATATCTAATTGTCTTTTTAGGCCTTTGTGTTCCAGGCTCTGTTGTTGGCGACGTAACACGTCTCCAACAGACCAGAGCTCCGCAAATACAGTAGTGGGCCCAGACCTAAATTTGGGTCGTGAGACCTTCCACTCTAGGTTGTGAAATAATTTAAATTGGCAGTGGCTATAGATGCGTCTGTGGACCTTGAAATTTGAAAACTTATTCATACGCCACCTGTGACGTAACAGTAATGCACGACGAGAGTGCAGTAGGCTTGGTAGAAATGAAGTAAACGTAAAAAATAGACCTTAACCGTAGCCCTAACCTAATCCTAACCCTAACTAACATAATGCTAACCAAACCCTAACCTATCCCTAACCCTAAGCTAACATTAACCTAACTACACTATCCCATAAAGGTAACATGTAAGCCTGAAAAAAAGTAAAGTCAACAAAGTGAGAGTCAAACCTAAAACCATTAGCATAGCAACCGTAACGCCTAACTGCCATCGCACGAGACCCATGCCGTTTAAATGACAAACTGACCCTTTTATTTGAATTGCGTCAGGCCAGGCGTATCTGTAGTCACTTCCATTTAAGTTTACATTTTAAATTGGCCCTTCTCATTAGACAGAATAAATGTAATCATTTACTGTTTTGTACGTGCTAAATTTCATGCACAGCTTTTGTGCATGAAAATTGCTACTGTCAATGCTATAGTCTTGAAATTGATATTTAATATAATATTTAAAGTGTCTTGCCACAAAATTATATGCTCACAAAATGTTTGGGTCGCAAGAATTTAGAACTTAGGATTGCACCAAAAAGTATATTTGCGGCCGTTTGGCTTAGACTCTGACCCTTTGTGCAAGTTTAAGAATCAGTTTCAGTTGGGTAAAATTTGTGAAACAGCTGTTGGCTTGGCATGCACTGTATGCCTGCATTGTGTGTACCGTATGACTCAGAAGTCAAGGTGTGATGTGCTACCTACTGTACCAAAAGGTCTGTTACTCCTAATAGCGTATTTGCTGTATATCTCCATCAGACACCATCATGCCATGTTTATCGCAAAAAGAAAAACTTTGATGGTAGCAATATTATTGAACTGTACAATTGGGTGTCTTAATACAGTAATAATCTTTTGCTTGAAAATAATGATCCAATATGCATTATGCTAAATTGCATAGAGTGCAATAGCCATTTGGCTAAATGGAGAAAAATTGCGCTTAGGCTTTTGTACATCCTACAGTTGAGCCAATCTGGATTTCTTGTTGGATATTGACAAGAAATCGTGTGTGACTTGTTAATTTTTAGGTGTGACACATATCACAAGGTAGTCAGACTCTGTATGACAAGCCAGGTGTGATTGCTCATTGCTGTTCAGCAGGAAAGTGAAATGTGGCACATGGACAGTGTGTGAAGTAGCTGACATATGATGGTGAACTAAGAATAGCATCCGGAAGCTAAGCAATATGAATTACTTAGAAACAAGCTAGGTGGAGGTAAAGGTAATTATTAATGGCAGTAAAGTATGCCATGGTGAATGGAAAAGTAACATTCTTTTTGTAGTCACCACCTCCGTTTTCAGGAATAAATTTCATTTCGGTGATGACTAGTAACTCATGTTGCGCAATCCCACATCAAAGATTGTTTTTGACTTGCAATCCTTGTGCATGTGCTTGACTTGGAAAAAAAAGTTTTTTTAACATAGCATGTCAAAACTACCAAACATAAGAAATAGTTAAAAGGACCCCAATCTTAAATGTATGTTTGAAAACCTTTTCTATTTGACATTTCCATACTGACACCTCATATTTGTCAACACAGTATCTTGGCAAATGTATTTCACTGATTGCATGCTAGAACCTGTTATATTTGGCACCGTCGGTGAAGAACCCTACTGTGATCGCAAGCTACATTTTTACATATTGAGATTAGCACTGTTTTTGTCAATGAATATCACCCCAGTCTTTTAGGTAATCATAGCAGCAGTGCAACATCATATTCTTGATTGACTTTGCAGGCTTGGAATAATTTGTCACCATGCTGAATTCTCTTGGCTAACAACAACCATACAGTGGGATGTATATTTTTCAAAATGTACTTTGGTTATATTCTTTTCTGCCACTGCATTCACACACTCATTTTCAACATGTTGCTGGTACCATGTTTTACAGTCTGATCACATGCAAGAAAACATTTTACCAAACCTGCTGGTTTAAAATGTGAATTTGTTTTTGCACCTAGTATTTTTAGAGCTTTTATGTAGTTTTAAAGCCCGCAATGAATTCTGATGATTTGGTATCATTCTCCCCAGTGGTTCCTACACAATCCATTTTGAAGCAAGTTTGCGATGATCACAACCTCATGGTACTGCAAACTCCAACACATAAGAACTTAAAGGTTGTGCTTTAAGTATATTCATATATGTATATGGGTAGTTTTATTGTTTAATTTTGAATAGCATTAATATATTATGTGATTTCCTCGTGTATATTTTTCACTCAGATCAGTTGTTTTATTTGATACACAAAAATTTAGTGAAGTTGTATAGTTTAATTGTATGCAATTTGTGAATTTTTGCCTTTATGAAAATCTTTTTAATAACATGAGTACAAACAGTATTTCTATGAATCAATTAAAGATACTGCAATTGGTTATTCTCAAGTTAGAGTTATGAAGTCAAAGTCATGGATTGTGGATTGGCAATAGTGAACTTAATATTTGCGCTCATAAAAATATGTACAATTAGTTTGTTTCTAACAAAAATTAGTTTCATCTGTGAAAAAATTAAAAATTAGTTTCATCTGCGAAGCAATTTTTGGTAGAGTATGTATAAACCACCGCTGCCTTGCTCTGCAAAATAGATTGGTCCTACTCTGCAATGTGTTACTCCTATTTAAAACCCACAGTATTTTTTCTGAAAAATGTAATTTCCTCAGTAGTCAAAAACATGTTGTAAATAGAGAATTTTTGCAAACTTGAATTGTGATTTGCAACATGGTAATGTGCTGTGCTAATCTGTGTGGTGGTGATTGTATTGTTTTGCCCTGGGTCAGATGTCAGACCAAAGTTTTATTTGTATTCTTAGCACACTTACCACTTTGGGATCTTGTCACTTTTGGGGAGTTCCGAGAAAAAAACACCGAAACGCACGTGGCTTTGCGCTGGTATTTCTCCGGTCCGGTAAGCTCTACCGACTCAGTCAAAGTCTCAAAATATGCGGCAAGTCTTGTAGCTTGCACACGAAAAAAATTTTTGGTTGGGGGATGCGGATTTTTTGTGAGTGATGTCATAAGTGGAGAACTTTTAGGCCACCTTGGCCATCTTTACCTGGCCCTGGGCGCCAACCGTTAGGTGGTAGTATTTCGCTGAAGTTTTTCTTGGAAACTAGGCTACAATCCAAGTCTTTTAATACTTAAGATGACTTGCTGGAGTTGCGGGTTCAAAAGTTATGATCTAAACCAGGTTTTTTTAAGGAAAATGTTAGGTACCTGGTACGAACCTGTAGAGACTCGATGATAATTTTCGCTGATTCTATGGACCTGAATCAGGTCCCTAAAACGCCTTAAAAAAACTGATCTAAACTAATAAAAATATTTGACTAATGAGATAATTAATTAAGTTGTTTATTTTAGATCATAACCTTTGAACCAGAAACGCTAGAAAGTTGATCAAAGGCTCAAAAGACTCGGACTCGAGCCTAGTTTCCAATAAAAACTTCAGCAAAACACTTTGGCCTAGCGGTTGGGCCCTAGGTCAGGTAACATGAGCCAAAATGGCCCTGTTGCAACCTCTCAGTGGTGTTGCGTTGAATGTGTGATTCACCACGAACGGGATGTGCGTGAAGAACAACACCATTCGTATATGTGGCGCGAACAAGCAATAATAGAGTGATCATGGCATGTGAACTCTATTGTTGCTTGCTGCCACAGTGCGAAGCTTTGCGTATATGCCGCTCGG
>Ga0210059_1010892_pt1 | contig 13986 bp, 7 predicted proteins | sample Ectturendosymbi2_FD_188042 | JGI IMG/M metagenome (GOLD analysis project Ga0210059, IMG submission 188042) | Ecteinascidia turbinata endosymbiont from Florida, USA - Sample 2 (SPAdes) (version 2) | ecosystem: Host-associated > Tunicates > Ascidians > Unclassified | place: Key West, Florida... | reverse complement strand
TATGTGTTTTAGGGATAAAACGAAAAAATGGTTAGATTTTGTTTCTTTTCTCTGCTTTTTCTACACGTGTTTGTGTACTGGTTAAAAATAAGTCTTTTACTTGTTTCCTTCTGAAGCGTATGCCTTGAAAAACATTTTCGTCCACTGAGCGCTGTCTGTTGAACTTTTATGTCAAACAAAACGAATTCAATTCAATCTTTCGTTTTGTATGAATCTCATGCATGATGAAAACCATTGAAAAAACGCGAACGTTGCACAAGCATAAGGAAACAATACGTTTACGACAACGAATTCACTTCGAAAGGCTTGGTTTGAAATCGTCTACTGATTTAGTCCAGTGGCTCTCAATCGTTTTTGGCCCATGAACCAACTTTTAAAAAAATATCCGATGGACCACTTTTCTATGCTGACATCTCATGAACAACTAATCTAAACTGTACTGCACATAAGCCAGTGAACGTTTTATCAAGGATTTATGCAAATATCTATGGACCACTTCCAGTTTCAGTGCCAAGAATTCGAGACCACACTGAGAGTCACTGATTAGTCTGAGCAGCTGCGTGGTCTATTCCTTTCAACCTAACTGCTGATTTTAAAATAGATTCAAGTATATGTAAGGCTGTCGACACAAACTGACACAAATCAATGCATAAGTATTTTAAGCAGTACAATGATGATGTGAGGAACTGCACAGTGAATATGTAATGTGATACACTCATATTTGAATATTTGCTGTGAGCAACGCATTTTTTTCTTCCAATATCTACACTAAAAAATTGCAGCAAAATGTTTCAGTTTGCACGCAGCTCAAACTGACTCGATTTCAAGAAAATTGAAAATAATGCCACGGTGGGATCCAGGCAAGTGTGCAGCAGAATCGCAACTGTGTTGACAACGTCTCTGAAGCAAGTGAAGGCATCCGGTTATAATTTTGAAACCAACCAATGTGAAATGCTCATGTTGGCGCCACACGTCACATGACCTTCAATGCTGTGTGATTTCTGGCGGGAAAAGTGGGATCACAACGTGTCGTGAACAGAATATAACTTGTGCAAAAACCCACTTGTCGATGTGGCGCGAAGAGTCTGGTTCGCAATTTAAGGGCATTACTTAAACTGACCTTAAAGATTGGTTAGCGTCCTCTTCGTCAGAACTATCAGACGAGCTCGATCGCAGACCTTCTCGTCGCGATCCCTGAGAAGAGGAGAAAAGCGAGAACTTTAACGCAGATGTTAATTATTGCAACATGGCGGTCGTATCTATGCGAGCTGCAACCTAAAGTGAGAGCGGTCGGAAAAGCATCAAAACCGAATGAAGTGAAAATAAATAAAAAATCATGAATAAAGTTGAATAAACAAGCCTCGCACTTTGAAAGGAAACAAAGAATGTTATCATCTCAGTGACTGCACTTCCCAAACCCTGATTTTTTCAAAAATCGCAAGCAAATCTCAACCACACCCTAGGTTTAACAGGTTAAGCCACACTTAAAAAGGGAAACACTTTGCGAAAGCTTTGCATCTAGATCTATTACGTTTTGAACTTCAGAAGTATTTGCATGCATCAAGCAGATGAATTCTAACAAAAATTTTCATATATCTAACGCTCCGTTGGACGCTTACGGCAGCAATCGCCGGTGCAAAAGTAAAACAGAACTGAATTTGTGCAAACAACATCTCATTCAACCAAAATTACACGAACCAGTAATGCTTTTAGTTGCAATGGCGCTTGCAACTCAGACAAATCATTTTGTGTCGAAAAAATTTGCAGGAATTAATTCTGCGTAGTTGAAATTAAACGCCACAACAATTTTACTTGTTTTGAAGAGTTTTTTCAGTCGAAGACCTATGCGGATTCATAAACGAAATGCTGAAAACTCTGATTAAATTAACTTCTTAAAAATCTTTCTCAGCTCACTTAAAAACCTAATGTTTAAAATTGTTTTAACTCTGCAAATGTAGTGCCTAAGCATGTCTTACGTAGCGTTTACAAGTGCAACCACTGATCTTCAAGCAAATTAAGCTCTGAGGAGTGATTAGGGCTCCAAATAAAGCTTTACTACACTTCACTTACCTTTTTCCGCCACACTGCTCCAAATAAATCAAAAAAAAGTTTGCTCCTGCAACTATTCAAATACCGTATTTATTCGATTGTTAGCCGCCCTTGAAAGTAAGCCGCACTTGAACATAGGTCACCTAAGCCTCTGAGATACTTTCGCGTACTAGCACGTTTTGCGTTTGTTCGTAACCCTGGTAGTGATGTTTCACCACTACAACTGCCTTCTGTTCATCATACTTCCTCCGGTGATGGATGTGCACGTGATGCTGAAGAGATTAGAATGTGAAAAAAGAGTTTGGTCGAAAAAATGTAGCCAAGATTTGAGCGTCATCTATACCGTTCTTTTTGCTACTCATGTTGTTATTTCGTAGCGTTTGCCACCAGGTTTCAAATCAAGCAGATAAATTAGTTCTTCTGGCGATTTTTTTATTAGCCGACGTTTCGTCCACCAAATTGGGCTTCCTCAGGGCAATGTTTTCCAACCACGTATGACATGCAACTTACTAATAGCAAGAAACAATGAGCAGTATGATGTATAAAGACAAAAAACGCAAAACTGACCATCACGTTATAGGAATGGCCGACAGCATGTCACAGAAAAATCGTAGAAGTGTAAAATGAAAACCGCTGGGAGATGATGAAGTATAACAACACAATAAATAGCGTAAAACCTACATAAAAATGCACAAAGGTGGTTAAATAGCGTAAAGATATGGGATAAAATAGAGAACAGATAAAGTGTAAAACTTGCGTGGTGACTGGTGAGAGTTGGCAAATTTACAGTCACAAAGGCGGTCAAAAAGGAAGGCAAACTCAAGGAGGTTCGGTAACGGATAAGCTTCGTTCATGTTTTGAAACCTTGTAACAGATGGCCAGGAAGTTTGCGCTTTTATCGTTCACAGTGTTTGTTTTTAAACTAAATTAAAATACAAATATTCTAAAAGATGCGTATATGACATTGCCCTGAGGAAGCCCACCTGAAGGTGGGCGAAACGTCGGCTAATTAAAAAAAATCGTCAGAAGAACTAAGTTATCTGCTTGTCATCTATACCTTTCGATATGGCAAAGAAAGAAAAAATATGAGCCGCGTTTGATTATAAGCCGCACAAAATGATGAAAAAAAAACTTTATAAGCCGGCTTACAATCGAATAAATACGGTAACAAATTCTGACTCAGTGATCGTTCATAAACACAAATGCAACGCATTGCAACATGTACCAACACAAACTACAAACAGGAAAATTAAAACACGTGTATCGTACCGGACGGCTTAACATGGACGTATCAGTCAGTGTTGACAACCCTCTTGCCACATGTTGAATCGGACGCAGGTCATCATCCGCGTAGTCCCGTCTGCCGCGTTTGTAGTTGTTTGCCTTTGGCCGTGGTTTCCTGTAGCTTGGCAATCTGCGGAATCCGCGGACAATAAAGCTTATACTTTAGTAGGCAACGAGCTGATTCAGGAAATTATTCATCTAAAGATGTCACGCAGAGACATTTTTCACAGCGAAAAAATATTTTCGTAAATGGCGTTTTGATGATCAGTTGAGAAAAATACATGCAAAACAAAAACAGTCTTTTATTTAGTTCCGCGACAGCTCCGGAACAACAAACGCAGCACAGAACACGCTCAGCCACACATTACGCGTTTTCATCACAGAGTTTGGACGGATATTATGGCTCCAAAAGAACAAGTATGACTTTTCCTTGCACAACAGTACATTCACTGCGAAACGAGACGTTTTGGAGGCACAGATAGCATTTGCCGGTTACGAAAAACCTAAATACGTCTCCGCAAAACCGGTGTTGTACCGTGTTGATAAGGTTTTACAACAGCGATGTACATCGCAGCATCAGTCTACACAGCAGTATGACAACTACGTAAAAACTAGCTGCATGAAGCTTTAAGGGTATCTCTTAGCCATTATAATATTTTCTTAGAACAACTACAATAGACTGCTTTAAAATGGCAGGGCAGTTTGGGTTGGTGGGGACATATGGATAAAAAAAAATGATGGGTTAGTTCTTGAAAGTATAAAATTTTGGCTTGTATCTTGGTTTGGATGTGCTTGACCGGAGATTGTGTCATGCTGATTAACCCCTACCAAGAAGTTCTCTTTTACCCTATAACTTTGTTTTTGCTTAACACCAGGTTTAAGGAACATGTACGGCATCCACACATAGATGAGCAGAAGCCACCAACGGAAAAATGAAAGTCTACACTGAGACAAATCTCTTTTACAGGGCCTTTTTCACAATAGTCCATTTTATGCTTAAAAGTGGTATCTGCGAAATCTAGTTATCGTAGTATTGTCCTCTATCCATAAACAGCAAGGCCAGTTATGGCCCAAGCGCACCTTGCTGGGTAAACCTCCAATGCAGAGCCATCCCTTTGCTCAATTGCGGTTGATCGTCTTCGAATGGGCGGTGGTACTCCGCTGGAATAAAAACACAGTTACTGAAAATAACTTTACTGAACATCAGGCCCGTAACCAGGGGGGCGCAGGGAAGGCGAAGCCCCCCTTAGAAATTTTTTCGCCCCCCTCTGGAAAAATGTTTTAGGTAGTTTAAAAACATTGGACATATTTCAAAAAATTTGGGCCCCTTTTGGAAAACTCTTCGCCCCTCCTGGAGTCCCAAACTGGTTACGGGCCTGCTGAACATTCGAAACTTTGCCATCTTTTACGCGCAACAAAATGTGCGGACAAGTTTTGTTCAGACAAACATCCTGGAAGACACTACGCGACAAAACGATTTTCTTACAAAATTTGAATGAACGTTGTGCATGTTCTTTCGAAGGTACTGGCCGAGCTTGAAACAAACCTACAAGAAAATGAACTACATGCGCGGCTGGTTACGCGGTACACAAGCAGTGCCTGCGCTTGTGATAACAGGCTGATTTGTTACCAGTGTTGCGTTGGGTCAGGGCGCAATACTTTTTCTGCGAAACAGCTTTCGTTGTAAACAGAATAAAGTGAGAGGCTAGACTCCTCTTGCCAGAGCCGAAAATGCTCTACGCAGTATTACGGCAAAAAAAGGTCTTGAGTGAAAAATACAGATTTTTTTCTTGATGATTCGTCCAGGGGGAGAACACGTGTTTTATACATACAATTCGCTTAAAACCAGAGGAAATATATTTTTTATATTTTTATTACGAGTCGTTGCGCAAAGTCCTACAAACATGTAAGCGACTGGTGTTCTTGCACTGTTAATTTTATACGAAAATCAGCAGAACAATTCAAGAAATACTGCAAGTGCAAAACGGACGTCTGAAGCTGGATCCAAGCACAAGTTGCTTAGCTCCTATTCCCTCTTGTACTTTCATAACTTCAGTGTCTGTGAAGTACTATGCTCAACGTAAAATGCTGTTATTTATTAGTTTGGGTTATTAACCGCATTGAGAGCACTTTGCATTAGTTTTTTTTTCCAGTAGAGTTTTAAATCAGTCAAAGTTGTGGTACTGCGAAAGTGTTTGGCTGCTGTGAGCCACAACGCAAAACGTCGGTCATTGCAAGGAAACGCTGTGAGTGGAACATGCCCAGAAGAACGTGGCTGAAAATTGTTGTCTGAAGCAATCGAAATCTAACTTTCCATTCCAATAGATATGGAGCATGTTTAGCATATATGCAACCAACCTATTATAGCATAAGTGCAACCTATCATTGATGCTCAACCAACCTATTATAAAAAGTGATTATTTGCAGCCTCGAAGCGTCATATCAAGTCCTTTTGACCGGGATATCTTGCTTTTCCCGACGGTGTCGGCTTGCAAAATATTGTTCACAATCATTGCAACCATAGGTCCCCAACCTTTCTTGTAGCTGGCACCACTTTCATGAAAATAAAGTGACGTTCGCACTCCCTCGTCTTAAAAACAACGTAGAAATCACAAAAATAGTCCGATTTTGCAGTACAGTATATCCATTTTTAAATGTACTACTCGCAATTCATAGGCCTATCTATGCTGACAACATAACAGAAAACACTCAGTCGTAGGACTGGTTAAACGTTCGTGCCTTACTGCTCATTACAAAGAAACCTGGTGATTTTTTGTTGCTACTTCTCTGAAATTATCTCTTATATTGTACCTTGGCATACAATTACCCAGAGGCACACGCAACCATTTCAGAGGTTCAAACAATTCCGATTCTTTTTTTTGAAATACAGTAGAGAGGAAAATCCTGATTCGCACAAATATGTTGTTGCAAAGGGCACTAGAATAGGCCGGGCTTTTGTACACAAATTCTGGTAACTTTGCATGGTTAGATTACCAGAAACATTCGAATTCTATGAAAGCAAACAACAATCTTGGCATAATTGTGCCATAAACACTTAAACGTCACAATGTGCTCACAATCGCATTACCGGCCATCTTCAGCGTGGTAACCGCAGCGTGAAGCAGAAATAGCAATGCACGCATTCAGCAATTTTAATTGTTGAATTAGTAACGGTAGCTGGAATGATGACGCTGGATAATGCTTTTTTTGAGTAACAGCATTTGCAATCGTTCCTAAATCTCGGTTCTTACATCCAAGAACATACAAACTCTCACCCTCGAAAATCGCATTTCGGGTCCCCGAAAATCATGTTTCGGACCCCAGGGATCCGGGAACCCCCGGTTGGGAATTACTGTTGTAAAGGCACCTTTTTCTCTTTTAGATAAACATTTGGAAGATGTAAGACGGTTTAATAAACTTAACAATCATGCTGCTTCACGAAAGTTGCTCAGTCATACAATTAACCATTAACATGACGCATCTCACTGTACCAACTGCAGACGAAGGCCAAGCGTTTTCTAACCACACATAAACTCTTTGATAGGGTGTTTGCTTTCTGTTATCGCTACAAAAGTAACGCATATATTAAAACCTAAGTTGCTAAATCCGGCCATTACACTAGCCAGATTAATCACTAACTTCAAGTTCATCAGGTCTGTCGCAACTAAGAAATCGTGGCAAACAAGTGAAAACGCTGTGCAGACCCATTCCATGACGAATTGCATGATGCAAGTTCGAAACTGGCGCACTTTCAATTTTACTCATGCGCTCGTGAGCTCAGATTTTTTCCAATTTTAAAAAGTGGAAAAAACGACTGCTTTTTCATAGTACGATAGTTTCTACCATAAGTGTCCAGAAGGAAATCAGTTGCTTAAGAAAAAAAGACTGGTCGTTAAAAAAATAATTTTACATTACGTTGCAGGAGACTTTGAAAAACACTTACAGTTCAATATTTCAATCCTACTGTGGTCTATCAAAGATATTTGCTTAATCAGAAAGCAGTCAACTTTACGTATTTTAAATAATGAAAGTGTGCTTTTGATAGTATATACTAAGAAAATAATATATATTTAACCTCAAGAAAAATAATGCAAAACCCTCAATCAGGACTTTGTTGTCAAACAACCCTTAAACAATCCAAACTGCGGCATGAGCAAGCCATGTTTGCAATATTTTTATGTAATTGACAACTACCTCATGCTTTACAAATGCCCAGTTCATTCGCTATACAGTATGATAACGGTTATTATAAAGTAACACTTCTAGGCGATGGCAGACAAGTTTGACAAAAAAATTACAACCAAATGTTAATGCAGCCTGACATCTTTCACTGCACACCAGTACATCCGATCTGGTGCTGCGCAAAAAATTGATTATTGTATTTCCTTGCACTTTCAAAACCCAAGCATCGTTATTGTGATACCACTGTAACATAATTTGCTGTTTTGAGATGGGGTTTTGATAGCGCCAGTGGCGTAGCAAGGGGGGGGGGCTGGGGCCGCGGGCGGCACTTCGCTGACCAAAAATTAATTTTTGAAAGGAGTTTAGAAGTTCTAGTTTTTCGTTATTATTTTAAATACATTTTTAGATGTTCTACCGCTTTTCAAATTTCATGTTTAGAAGCTCTAGACTGGTAGGCTAGCCTAAAAGAACACGACATGTGGCTTTGGAGTGAGTGGATTGATAAAATGTTTGGAGGGCGAAGAGTTTTCTGAGAGGGGCCCAAATTTTTTAAACTATATCCAATAGTTTTAAACAACGTCCATAACATTTTTCCAAGGGGCGAAAAATTTTCCTGCGCCCCCTATTACGGGCATGCTTGTTTGGGCGCCAATTGTGCCCCAGTCCCTACACCTTCCTCGCCAGACAAAGCCATTTCAGTAATCCAACTCAAAAGTCCTTTGCACAAAGGAAAGAGATGACATTCGACCGCAGACTAAAAATGTTAGGGCTCCAGTTGCTTTCGGTTTATACTGCCCTCCTCTCAAAATCTGATAAAAATTTTTGCATGAAATCACGGTAAATAATCAAGGCTAGCTTAATCCGTTTTCTCGTATCTTTGGTTTCTCAATAACGCCCCAACTGCCCGTCATAACATCTCTTGACACCTAGGCATTGGCGACAAACGATTCATTGGGGCGGTGATAGCCCAGTGGTAGAGTGTCCGCCTCTCAAGTGGAAGGTTGTGTGTCCAATTCACAGACACTGAGTGACTCGCCGTGGTGCTCCTTGGGCAAGATCATTCGCCTCAACTGCCCCGGTAAGAAGCATATTTCAGACGTTGCCATGCCGCTAGTTGCTGTCGCCAAAATTATAAGAAAATCATTTCTTGGCACATCTCATGCTATTTTTTAATGTCCAGTGGGGTATTTTCAATAAGTGCCACAAGTTGTAGCCCAGTCAGGCCCGCAGCCACGGAGGGGTATTTGGGGGCAGTGCTTGACACCACTGCGATCATATTATCAGATTGATTATATAGCCTGGTATACGCAGTATATATACTATTTTTAGTTAAAGACGGGGATACTAAATGAAATTTAACATATATAAATGTATGTTAAACTTTTTTACATTTGTAAGGTAGGTATGCCGCCATCACATCCCTTAATTTTTCCATTTGATCCCCTGGAATGAGTAAACTATTAAAATGTCATACTGTGAGCTCACCGGAGATTTAAAAACCAACAGGGAGGAAAGTTTGACGAAACATGTGGGGTTCGTATGCGCCTGTGCAAAGAAAGGAAAAAATAGAAAAATTAACGATGAGAAAGGTGGCGTCAAGCAGAAAAAGCAAGGATCATAATCGACAATCAAAAACAGGACACATTTCAGTTTTTTAGTGTTTGATTGCGATTTTGAAGATGCTTTATTAATCCTGCTATCTTTGAATTAGCACGAAACATGAACTTCCATTTAAAATTTTTGTAAGCAAATTTGAGGGGTGGAAAGGGCGGCACTTTTATGGTCGGCCCCGGGTGGCACTTAGCCTTGCTACGCCACTGGATGGCTCTATATGAAACGGCGGTCTTATAGCACCACGGCTGTATTTTTTACAAGGTCGTGTGTCATCTAACAAGCTTGTGCGTTCAAGATTGCTTCTTTGGAGACATGGTCGCCGCAGCTCTTCTGCGGAGCTGTTTCTCTGTGCGCCCGGCAAGAACATACAAATTTGCAAGATCTAGGTAAGACCCGGTTTAGATTCGAACTCCAGACATCTAAGCAAACGAACTAACCACCAGGCCGTGGGCCGGTTCAGCATAAGAACAACCGTCTCGGCCAGCTACAAGTGACAATGTGCAACAAAGCATTCCTTAAATCACCAACACGGCTTGCTTGAAGCCTTCACGCTGACTCTTAAAGGCGCTGCAGGAGAAGTCGGCCGCCGACACACAGCATTTATTATGAAATTATCAAGGTGTAGCATTGTCGAAAAAAGCTAGGTAGGAATGAAAAAAACTCTTAATTTACGGAAACGTTGTAGCTTCTATGCAGTTTCGCCTCATCGTTACGAGGCAGAAATAAAAACACCTTAATTAAACACACAATTGGGGATTTAACAAAAATTGCAAACTGCAACTTACAAAATTTAAATTTTCCGTTGCAAAAATGAACTTTTCGCATCATAAATTACAGTAGCAATAGTTTGTTACTCACCCATCCACAGTAGTCACCGACGTGCCCTGCAGCATCAAGCACATTTCAATAGCAGTAGTTAGTTTTTTCACCAATGTGTCTTGCACTCCAGTGTCTTTATCCTAAAACACAAATTACCTCGTAGTTTTAGGTATCAACCAAAACGAAGCTTATATGAATTACACGAAAATAAGTTTTGCGTATAAAATGCCGGATGGATATTACCGAAGTCATTTGGTGGTTTCGAAACAAAATCTGTTACATTAAGTCCAAACTTAAGTCATCGAGTTCAGGTCATCGAAACTTTTTTGAGAGAAGTTGATTCTTTCATGATTTCATGGCTAAACCCAGATGCATAGCGTTAGTCTTGAAGCCTTGTCACAAGGTTTTACATACAATTTTGATACAAACTGACTTAGAAATGAAGTCACATAGAAAATTTACTGTGAAAAGCTGAGTTTGATTCTGAATCAAACGCAGATTTTTCAGAAACATGATTGGAGCCACGCTTACTCTGATCACTGTGACTTTTAAACTCGTGAAAAATATGCCCTTCTATTTTTTCTATTGTAAAAGTATTGCGAAGGACTCTTATAAGAGAGGCTATCATTTCTTTGGGCTCCAGTCACTCAGCGCGCCTTTCAATGTTTCAGAGACTACCATGAAAGATTTTCTTTACAAGTACGTCCGTTCTACACTGTGAGAAAGGTTCTGCCACGGCTGAAACATCACTAGATTTGGATGAGCTTAGTGAAAACCCTTTCACACACTCCGGTACAGTTTTGTTTTTTTTAGTTTAAGCATTAAAGTTTCTGTGTTTACAGGTCATTTCAAACATCAACCTCAAATAAGCATAGCCGAAGCACAAACTTCATTATGGGACACCGAGACCCATACAACAGCAACAGGGTAGAACTAATTCCTTGTTCAATTACAGGGTTGAGTTGCCGGGTGTACGTTGCCACGTCTGACGTCCTTAATAACACAAAAAGCCAGTGTGCCTTGTAATTCGTTTGCGTTAGTTGGGAGGCGACGACCAGCACCAATATGCAGCTCGAAACGGGCTTCTTATCTTATCTGGGCGACTGAGGGCTACGTTTGCCTGCAAGAAACATCACTCCGAGACGCTTGATGGCGATAAATCAGTCTCCGGGTGTCTCGATTAAATGGCGTACGCCCTAACATTGAGCCTTCATGCTCAGTTTGTAGCCCACACAAAATCTGGCTCTGTGTAACCTGTTTACGGTTGAAGTTATGACTCTGCATTACCATGTGAGGCATACATCAACTAACATAGCATTACACAAGCGGTTCGTTGGCTAAATATAATTTTGTTCCTTTGCGTTGACCTCCATGTGAACACCCTCATATTCAAATAAAAACACAGTTTTTAACCAAAACAGTGAGCGCTAACACACCAGCGTCTATACGTCCGCATTTTACCGTGTAACTGAAGCTGGCCTTTCAGTTATGACTGACTACATGCAAACAACCAAAAGAAAACGTAGTTGTTTTAACTTTGGCAACAACTGTTTCAATGCTGTGCTCACCTTAGTTAAAGCCTGGTATTTTACGGCCTGTTGGTAGAAAGTGACTGCAGCGCAGGGGTTACCCTGCATCATGTTCAATCCTCCGAGGCCATCCTGCACCCTCCACTGGCCGTATTTGTTACCTTAATAAAAAAACAAAATACGCAAATTGTAGAGAAAATTGTCCAGAATAACGATTAGCAAATGGGATCCGTTCTCCAGATCTTATCATTACACCACTCCAGCATTTTCAGCTTTTTGATTTTGAATATTAGGCGAGTGCATACAGTCTTGACATAGTTCTGATTCAATAAGTTCATTCATTAATTTTTACACCCGCCTTCCAGCAATCTCTGATACTTCTGCTGGATCCACACCAAGGCGTGACGAAGAAAGATCGGAGATGTAGTCACTCCACCTGGTGCTGGACGACCTCTGGGTCGCTTTCTCATAGGTTCCACCAGCAGGTCTTGCCTCGCCAGTCTTTCGTGGGGCATTCTGAACACATGGCCCAACCAACGTAACTGGGGTTTCTCGATTCGGAGAAGAAATTCGACATTCAGAGCTCTGCGAATTTCATAGCTGCGCTCTTTGTGGCAAAGTGTCACACCGTGGACTCTTCGCAAAAATTCCATCTCTGTCGCTTGCACTTGAGATAATATTATTTCAGTCATTACCCAACATTCATGACCACAGGTAAGGATCGGAATAAAGACCAATTGAAAACTGACAGCTAAGCGGTGGTTGAAAGCTCCCGTTTGGTAACGGCAGACCGATAAAGCTCATGCGGAATTGCGCTTGGTGTACCAAACCGTGTATCGATCTCCTTGTTCTGCCTTCGGTCATCGTACTCCCACAGGATTCATCAAAGCTTTTCCCGGAGAACCCGGTGGTATCCTTTCCCGAAGTCGACAAACTAGACATAGACATCTTTGACATAGGCCCAAGGTTTCTCGAAAATTTGCTGGAGAGTGAAAAGTTGGTCTGTTGTGCTATTGCCAGGACCAAAACTACACTTGGTATCCTCCAGCTTAGGTTCAATTATCTCGTGACATCTTTTTTCAAGGCACTTGTTAAACACTTTTGCACAGAGGTCAAGGAGAGAGATGTCCCGGTAGTTAGTCCCTTCTCTCCAGTCTATCTTCTTACGTATAGGAGGACCAGCCCAGTTTACCAATATTTCGGTCTTCTTTCTTTTGAACGAGTTCTTCTTTCATCCACTGCTTGACCGCGCTGGATTTCGGGGCAGGTGTTGAACAGCCATTCGGTTGTCTCCTCGTCCAGAACCGTCATGCCATGCAGTCCGTGGGGAGGTCGATGGATTAGACATTGAAGGACGACATGGTCGACGGTTTGTTCTTCTGCGCCACACTCACAGGCCGCAGAGGAGGCCATACCCCATTTGGACAAGCAGGAGCGGAAACGTCCGACACGGGTGCGGAGGCGGTTGAGCGGGACCCAAGCTATTCTTGGGAGGGTCATTCCGGTGGGGGGTGTACCGGTGTCTGGAATAAAAATGCGGAGTCTTGTGGGGTTGTCCGCCCACTCCGCGTTACATTGGTGATCCGCCCACTGCGCTGCACGTATGTTGTTGTCAGATAAGCTAATGAGTTGCTGTGCGGCGGGTACAAATGGGTGTCTCGATTTGAGGCGCCGTGCAACAGCACTCGATGAACGGGTGAGCGCTGATTGGAGCAGATGTCCAGGCTCCATGGCACGTCGTCCTGGAGATAGTGTGCGACGAAGCTCAGCAGGTTGCATGCCTGCGAGGATTGGAAGGTGTCCGCTGGTGTAGGGCGCAGGCATCCAGTCACAATTCGCAAGGCGTCGTTGATGGTGGGGTCAATGAGGCGGGTATGAGCACTGCGGCACCAAACAGGAGCGCAGTACTCTGCAGTCGAATGGACCAGGGCTAGGATGGCTGTTCGCAACGTTGTTGCTCCAGCGCCCTAACCGGAACCAGCAAGCCGCCTCAGGAGTGCGACGCATGATGTTAGCTTCTTGCGAAATGACTCAAGGTGTCGGCGATACGTGAGCGACCTGTCCAATGTTACGAAGTTGACTTTCAGCTCACGCTTAGCTTCCTTGTTGTTGAGATGGAAGACTGCTGACACTGTTTTCGTGGTGCTGAGCTTTAGCTTCCAAGTCTGGTGGTATTCACCTAGCGTTGCCATGTCCTTGCTCAGCGCCCCTTCCACTGCCTGCCAATCTCCATCAGCATGCATGATTGCTAGATCGTCAGCATATGCATACTTTCTGGAGACGGTGGTTGGCAGGTTGGAGATGTACATGTTGAACAGTAGGGGCGCGAGGACAGATTCCTGTGGGACGCCGTTCTTGAGGCGTCGTAGCAGCAATCACAGCAGCTTGGGGGTGAGGCCGTGGTGCCATACGGTGTCGTAGGCTGCTGTGAGGTCGACGAACACAGCTCCGGCCTTCTTTTTAGCTGAAAAGCTATCCTCGATGTCCTGTCTCAGAAGGGTGACCTGGT
>Ga0210059_1010891_pt1 | contig 13988 bp, 9 predicted proteins | sample Ectturendosymbi2_FD_188042 | JGI IMG/M metagenome (GOLD analysis project Ga0210059, IMG submission 188042) | Ecteinascidia turbinata endosymbiont from Florida, USA - Sample 2 (SPAdes) (version 2) | ecosystem: Host-associated > Tunicates > Ascidians > Unclassified | place: Key West, Florida... | reverse complement strand
GTCTACGCGGGCCGGATGAAATGGCTTCGCGGGCCGGATTTGGCCCGCGGGCCGTAGTTTGGTGACCCCTGATTTAGGATAAAGCTAACCTTCGATTTGCTGAAAACAAAGTGATTCAATGTGCGGCCCTTACGATAGTGGCCTATTTTTTCCCAGCAAGGCATTCCAGTTACGCATGTAGCTACCCTAGAGCAATACCTTCCTTTGTTTAAAGTGCTTTTATTGACGGGTTGAGCGTGCAAACTTTTGTGAGATATCTACCCCTACCAATTTCGAAAGTTGTCTGATGCGGTCCAAGCTCGCTGTTTCAGCTTAACTAAGGCGCTTGTTAATCGCAAAACCCTGTGCGAGTCCAACTCTAAAACCGCATTTTCCATTCTGTCGCGTGCAGCAGATATCATCACCGTGATGTTCACCGATCTGCCCGAAAATCTGAATGACGGCGTCTTCAACAAGTTCCTGAAGAGCAAAGGAATCCAGTGCGTGGCGTGCAGAGCGAACTACGGAAGACAGTAGGTGTCGTCGTTGCTTTTCCTGCTCGCGTCGTTTCGCTGCAAATATATATTCGGGGGGCGTGTTGCTCTCTGCCTCTGAAACGACCTTGTACTTTCGAGAGGAACCTGTGACACGTGCTCGGCCTGCGCTGGTTCAGGTTTATAGTTTATATTTCAGAAGGAAATGTTTTTTTTTTGAATTGAATAACACATCAGAACGAGAAATCTTTTTGAAACTGATAGAAGTTAATGGTTCACCCTTTTTGAAGTTTGTTGCATCGCGTCCATGCATGTCGTTGTCCGCCGAACAACTCTTTGTCATATGTCCGTCGTATGTTTTAGTTCATGTGTGGCATACGCGCGTGAGTAGATAGTGTGAGGTAGACAGAATATATATGGTGCGAGTGATATTCTTTGATAGTTTGGTTGGTGACGGCTGATCAGTCCGTTTTGTGCAGGAAAGCTTTTGTGGACATTAACAAAAGCGACATGGGGAAGACGTTGGGTCTAAACCAAGTGGAATGGAAAGGACAGGAAATTAGCGTCAAAATGGACAACCGGGACAGGAAAAGCGGTAAGAGCTCGTAACAGCGGCAAATCTGCATCCGCTTACTGACGATCGCTGTAACGGTCATGCTGATGATACAGAGGGTCTAGCAGCTCGTGACCTGCATCATTTAAAAAACCCGGAGCTACAGATTCTCCGGTTGTGTGCAGAAGCGGGGAGGTTTCGTGTGCTTCAACTGTGTCGTGCTTAGTGGAGCATCTTTTGCATTATGGTTGTGAGTGATAGCTGAATCCTATTACCATTGAATACATTTCTGTGTTTGCCAAAGCAGTTTTTTGATGATTTTTTATTTAGCAATCGTTGCTATCTTCAACAAAAGATTGCCTTAGAACAATATTTATAAAAATAATTCAAATCAAAAAAATTTGAATGTCTAAGAAAAGGTTAAAGAACTACGAAAAAACTAGAAAAATTGTTTCTGGAATGAAGTTTTAGTTACAATTTGATACACCCGGGATAAAAGTGCCAATAATTTTCAGACTTGCCCCGCATTTGGAGTCGACAGTGCAGCCACTCCAAACCGTCGGTCATGGCGGAGCAATTTGTCGCATAATTTTCTAATCACCTCAACCAAACTGATCCGACCTTTTGGCATAGTTTGCATGAGTAGACAATGGCTTTCGGAGTACTTCTACACAGGCAGTCACGTAAAACTTTACTTTTTTAACCTGACCGTCCGTTTGATAATGCTGCTGTTTCTTGTTTGCATTCCTTAATCTTGGCTGCGCTTTTCAAATATAGCTTCTTGTTTCAGGAACTTTTGATGCCGGGTCGAACAACTCACGCAATTCCGACAGAGACGAGCGAACATTGTTCGCCAAGAACCTGCCGTACACCGCTGACGAAAATGACGTTGCAGAGCTTTTTGACGGCGTCAAGGAGGTCCGCCTTCTGAATGATCGCGACACTGGAAGATCAAAAGGGTATGTTAGCATAAACATATTTATGCTGATATTGTGTGCTTGATGGTAAACCTGAACTTGCGGGTTTGAAGCTCCTGTCGCAGGAACTGTATTCAGATTTTTTTGCAAAACTATCGTTGTACCACTGGTCTATTGCTTCCCGGTAATCGCTTATGTTAGAAAGGAAGTAAATTCCTCGTCTGAAGCGTAAGCTTTTTTGTGTTGAAAAGTCGCTCCTCAACTCCTTGAACAATTTCTGATGTCGATGTATGTGGCGGAGTTTTCGCCTCCGCTACGCTTCGTGCTTTTGCTGCTTTTTCCTTCAAGCTTAGAACTATATTTCCATTACAACGAAGTGGCTAGCACAGTGTTTCCCAACGTTTTTGTCCAGGCCCCACCTAATCACCTCTAAAACCCTGATTTTCCCCCATGTTGTGATATTTATAAAATCTTATGATTTGAAAAGTGATCTCCGTTTAAGCTAAGAAGCTTAAGACGCCAATACCTTGGTTTAAACAAGTTTCCAAGAACACGACATCCAGGAAAACGAAGAATGATATAAACAAACTGACAGTTAGGGTATTGAGAAAGAAGTTAACTAAAAAAACTCTCAGAAAACGAAACAAAGTGGTAAAAAATTTCAATAATACTGAATACGATTTACTTTTAATGGCGTTTCTAAATCCAAATCAATTAACAAGGCTCTCCCATGACCTCCGCGCTTCTTGATCGCACATGAAGAGCGGTGATTATGCAATTACTACACAGTAACAAGGACCTTTTAAACACCCCAAAATATAATCAAAGTAGATCTAAATATACATCACTAGATTTGTTTACCAACCTGAAGAAAAAAAATAAATTCGAAAATCTGGGCCCAGACTTCGTCAGTCGGCTTCAACGCCCCCCTCAAAAATCAAATTGTCACTGATCTAGCACATAAAAAAGTCGTGCGAAAAACTATTCGCGGATGTCATCTGACAATCTATTCTACGTGTGCGAAACCCAGCCACGAGTGGTCTGCGGCGCCCATCTCCGCTGGCTTGCGCCGTGGACCACGCGTGTGCTTTCGCAGTGAATGCTGCACTGGTGGCGAGTCAATGGCAGCCCAAGCGAGCGAACCGTTTCGTTGCACCCACCCATTAACGTTGAGCACGAGGCTGGGTAGGTCGCAAGTGCCGGTATTTCAAGTCTTCGGTATGAGCAACCAGGAATGAAACTTAGCTTATCACTATTGATAGCGTGAGCTCAACCAACTGTACCACTTGGCCGATTAATTATCAAAAATTCTGAGAGAATATAAAAATTTTTCGTTCTTAACTGTTCATTCTTTTGAACGACAAAAGAACCCAAACTTCAGTTGCCACGAAATTTCAGTCAGCTGCGATGGTGAATTCCACAGCAGTAAGTGCGGCATTGCACACTCCCAGGAGTTGGCGTTTTCTACTGCAAGGGTTTGTCGAACGGGGTTTTTCCCGTCCGTGAAAGAGATAACCTTGCGATGTTGATTTTGTTGCAGCATGTGTTTTATCGAGTTCAACTCGAAAGATGAAAAGGAGGCGGCCTACGAAAAGAAAGACGAACTGGAATTGGACGGAAGGTCGGTCTACTTGGACGTGTTGAACGGCGGGGGCCGTGGGGGAGGACGCGGTGGCAGGCAAAGCTTTGGCCGAGGTGGTCGCGGTGGAGGCCGAGGCCGGGACAGCTTTGGCCGCGGCCGGGACAGTTTTGGCCGCGGAGGCCGTGGTGGACGTGGAGGCAGCCGAGGACCATGTAAATATTTAACGTTGTTTAACCGTGATCTAAAGAGCCCTTGTTGCTGTATACACTGGTGGTTAGTAAATTTTGGAAACGAACAAGGTTTAACGCCTCACAGCAGGTTTTTTTGAAGGTGTTAGAATTGAAAACCCGCTTCCTAGAGTCAGAAAAAGTCGGGTCCCTCGAATCAGAGAAATCGGGTTTCTGCCGGTTCATACCGCGTACCTAACATTTTCCTTAAAAAACCTGCCTCACGGTGTTAAAAATAACAGTTTTTTAGTTGCATTTGTAACGGATCCGATACTTGGCTTTACTAAGTCTTGGGTTTTGTCGGCAAAACGTTTCTTTTTGCAGAGAGCAGCTTCCTTAACAAGCTTGCCGACTATTGTTTTTCCTCATGGCTGTCTAGCTTATTCTTTATACGACTTCCTTCGCGGAGCATAGCACTATTTTTGACGCATTTCCAGCCGCTCCCAGCAAGACCCTGTTCGTCAAAGGCATCACGGAAGACATGACCAGCGATTCCTTGTTCGAGTCGTTCGGGGGCGCTAAAGATGTCCGCATTCCACAGGATCGCGACACGGGAAAAAACAAAAGGTAGTTGGGCAACCAGGCGCTAATAGGACATCTTCACTCAAGGCTTGTTTTGTTTGTTTTACGGCGGTGGTCTACACGCAGTGTTTGTCAAATACTGTATTTATTCGATTCTAAGCTGCACGAAATGATGAAATACACTTTGAGCTTATAAAGCTGCGGATTACAATCGAATAAATGCGATAGCCTGTGTGCTCCTCTCACTGCTGTCGGCTTGATGTGCACTTCAACAAAACCCAGCAGAAAGGTTGTATCGTAAGTAAAAACTGCCTTGTTTTTGTTGTGAGATGCTCCGACGTCCAACTTTTCACCTATTTTCTGGAGTGCCTTTCCCTTAATTTGAAGTCATTAGTTTGTCGCTGTTTTTAATGACGTAATGTATCTACATACCCGTCCGTGCGGATAAAAATGTTTTCCACGTCAAAAACGACCATATTTGTGGCAAATTAGCGGCTTCTGATCTTATCCAATCAATGAAAACGCTGCACAGCAATGTCTTGGAAGCTTGTGAAGTAGTATTTTTTCGGATGTAGCCGTGGACGACGGTAGGAGCTTACTATATTGCACGAATGGTTCTGCTCTTTCAATGAGATCATCATCACTGTTCAGTACAACCGCGCAAATTCTTTCTCGTCTACGATTTCAATCCTTAAATGTTTCTCTTGATCTCTCACAGGTTCGCATACGTTGAGTTTGAGTCAGAAGGCGAAGCCACGTCAGTGTACAAAAGCGCCAAGGGTGGATTGGACGTGGAGGGTTGCAAACTGTATGTGGATTACGCAGCTGAACGTGGCAGTGATGGTGGAGGTGAGGTCTGCCTTCTCTGACGATAACATCTTACAGGCCAATACGTAACATCTTAGCTTGGCGTTGCTGTTTGTTCAGTTGCAGTGTGTAGTAAATAACTTTTTAAATACACTCATCAAAATATTTGATCTCCGAAACTACGATTATTATCTCAAAGGATTGCTAGCTGTGCCATGGACTCTTGGTGTCTTGTCATGAAATCGTTTATTTATTGTTTGTTTACAACTGATGCCAATTCTTTTCGAAAACTTTAAAACACGTTTGTTTTCTGAGGGTGGTTTATGCTACAACTCTTTTTTAATGTCAGGTATCGGTTTTGAAATCGTGTTTTTGTGGCAATCAGTGGTTCTTGTGAGAATTATTTTTGGAAGGAACACGTGTGTTTAACAGTTAGTCGGTTTGTGGAGGAAGCTGAGTGTTTTGCCGACGTGTACAATTGCTATTTGCCATTCCATAGTTGTCACTTGTGGAAGGTGCCAACCGTTAGTCGAAAACTGGCAAACGTCTTGAGACACACTGCAAGCTGCAGTGGTTTTTAAGGAGTTCTGTTCGTGCTGTGCACTTACGACAAAACTTTCGAGCAATGCGGTGTGGTCCCAAATGTTGTTCTAAAGTTTGAAAGATTAACAAGAAGAGCAGCTTCACGATATTATTGACCATAATATAAACGCCGGCGCTGCGCCAGGATTCTCTCCACTCAGTCAAGGTTACCCGCATTGCCAGTGTGAGTCTCAATAGTCATCAACTTATTGATCTCCATAATTTTTGCGCAGGTCGTGGCGGCGGTCGAGGGCGTGGCCGCGGTGGCGGTCGTGGGCGTGGTCGTGGCGGCGGACGAGGCGGTTTCGCTGCAGCGAAAAACAAGGGATCAATTCAGGCGTTCGAGGGCAAGAAGACCAAGTTCGCCGATTCCGATTCGGACTGAACTGTCCGCGCGCTTTTTGACGTTACGCGCACAAAAGCGACGCGGAACGTCACTGGCCATGACGTGACAAAAACATGTGGCTGGATGCGGCCACGTTGTGATGCCGACGCCCAGTGTGAGCTGTGGTTGAGTTGCTAGGCGCCTGGAGCGGATCAGGCGTTCTTTTGTGTTAAAACGGTTCTACTGCGAAGGTGGTGACGTTTTTTTATAACGCGTTATCGCGGCAGACGGCGCCATTTAATCCGATTTTACGACGTTTATCATGCTCTTCTCATTTAAGGCTTGCAACGCAGCGGTCTTTGCGCCTGATGCGCGTCAAGGGTATGTTTGCAAATATTTTACAGGGAAACACTGCCGCGCGTGCGGGACATTTTGCTTAAAAACTCGATTGTAAAAACTGCCGATTTTCACAAATGTCCGCTTCGCCTTGAAAGGTGGCAAATTCTCGTCAGTTGCCTGGTGCAGTTGTAGCTCGTTGTCACCTTTGTGAATAAAAATTGCGTTTTGATTGGGAAATGCCTCTCTCAGTTGCTGCGTTTGCATTGCAAGTAAGCTTCTATCAACCTAAATGCTTGATATGAGGCGAACTGACCAGATTGTTTTTGCGCGGCAGTTTCAGTTGTCTCGGCTGGAGAGAGAACATTGTGCTGAAAAAAGCACATCCACAGGGTTGCCACGCAGTATTGAAAAAGTATTGAATTTCAAAATCGGTTTTAAAGATCATGAAAAAGTATTAAATTTGGCCAAAAAATGCATCATGCATTGAAAAAGTATGGAATTTCGAAATGGAAAAAGTAAGGCAAAGCACTTCATTATTTATGCAGTGTTAGGCAATGTGCAAAATTGAGTTTCATGATTAAGAATTGGTATTGAACTTTTTAAATTTAATATTGAAAAAGTATGGAAAAAAGTTTGAAAAATGTGCGGAAACCCTGCATCCTGACTTTAACCCAGCCTTCCTCGCGCCACGTGAAGCATCTGCCTTCGATGGAATTGTCTTCGCGGCACAGGTTTTTGCATCCCGGCACCACGTGTATCGGACTCGACCCAGTCCGCAAAACAACGTGAGAAAGATGTATGTATTGTGATATTCGCGCGTGGCGAATGTCCACGTTTCACACCCACTTGGTTCGTTGCAACTGCTTCACTCCAGGTTACAAATGCTTGTGTTCAAATTGCACCGGCGCTCAATATTCGTGGTTTTAATTGTAGTTTTGGGCAACGATTACACGGATATGAATGTACAGGCAAAAAAAACTGATGTAGCACCGGAATCAGCGCACGATAATATATAGAAAGTGAAAATCGATTTTGTCATTTAACGCATCCAGTTCCAGCCAAATTGTTGGGAAACACACGAATTGTGGCCATTACGAAAAGACGTTGGACGTCGGGTGCATGGGCTTCCGCAGAAAATTTTCCAGGGGGGCAACGTCGACATTTTGCTTATCTTTTTTAATGCAAATGGACTTTCACAAAACGCTTTACCCTTTCAAGACCACAAAGAAAATCCCCATGAAAGCAAGCTCTCCGTTCGCATTTGTTTGAAATTGTATTCAGGTGGAGTTGTATTCGTGTTTGCGAAAAGGTCGTACTTTTTTGTCATCCTTTACAGCTTTTACTGAATTGAGGTATCATCCAATATCATTATTATTATGAGTCTGAATTGGTCTTGAAATATCCACAACTGCGTTTGTGGTGCTCAAATTAGTCTATGCGGGTTGAACCTCACTTCTCAAAATTTAGTCTGAAATGTTTTCTTCACTTCGGCTATCAGAAATGCTTTTTCTTTTCATAAACTAGTTAATGTCCATTTTTCGAGCACTTTCTGAAAATAAGTTGTACCGTAATTTAAAAATAATCAACGGCCAGAACATCAGCAGCGGTGAAAAAACACGAAAGTTAGACGCTCGCAATACTCTTTCAAGCAATGAGAAGTAGATCTGTAAGTAAGTTGACAACGACTATCGGACAACTTTAAGTTAAAACGCCACGCAGGCTTAAAAATTGCGCAGATTTAATATGAAAACTCGTCGGAGCAAATACAGCTTTGCACTTGCTCACTCAGAAATAAACTTTATGCATATTTCCACAAGCTTGCATATATAACAAGCCACGCAGTGTATAAAAAGACTGTATAAGTGTGGTTTGATTCAGTCAGTGTGGTCCAACTACAGGCCCGAGGACTGCATGTGGCCCGCCACAGTGTTTTCAGTGCCCCGCGAAAGCATTCAGAACAAAACTTCAAATCTGAAATATGTTGAAAAGCGTGTGAGGTTACATTTGTTTTCATTGAACGAAAATTTTTCATATTTTGCCGTTGATTTGGTTATTATTTTGCCTTAGTTTGGAAAATAGACACTACCTCACTTACATGTGAATGTAGCTGTATACTTTGCCCAAATTTTGAAAATTTATTCCTGAATAATGGCCAATTTTTCAGCATTGGGGATGCGACCGCATCCCCTGCATCCGCATGCCGTACGCTTATGGGCACTGGCACCCCACTGATAGAGATTTGTAATGAATTGCTATGGTGTAATAATTTCAATGACGCACTCACGTATCTTCCCTTTTTCATTTTTCAATGTTGTGAATCTGTTGTTTTATACATCATTTTATTGGAATGGCCCGCATCATTTTATTGGAATGGCCCGCAAGTTGTCACGTTTTTGTAAAATGGCCCGCAGGTAAAAAGTAGTTGGCCCACGCTGGATTAAGCTATTCACCCAAGATTGGTTACGCTCAGTCTCACACTTCCAATGGATATTTCAAACTTGTGGTTGCATTGCTATAGATTCGCTCTGGCTCCTTTTCACACAATATAAAACTGCGTGGCTTACCGCTATCAGCAGTCACTGTCTGGCTGCGATATCTGCGTTCAACAGCAAGCAGCAAGATGCGGCAAAATGCCTACTATCGTAACTTGAAGTGAACCATGGTATTGTTACGCAATAAAGACCAACAGCAGATGAATCCACTCCCAAGTTCGGCCACGCAATGGAGCATAAGCGTACTGCAAGCTCCCTACTGCATGACACCAGTACCGTGAACCTGGCTCTTGCGCAGTGTGAGTGTCTTACCGGCAAATGAACTGTCATTGCAAGAACGAAACCAATTAATCGAAATTGAGCCACTGGCTTCATGTTTTCTACAATATTTCGGTTCTTAAGCTCAGTTTCCAGGAGGGGAAATGCTCGTATTGCCCCCCCGCGGACGCCCATGGTCGGGTGCCATCTGCCGCTGTGTGAAAACACCTGAAAGCAGCCAAGACCAAGAACGACGAAAAAGTTTATTACTAAAAGCGGTAAAACAAACGTTTAACCAAGGAAAAGCATTTCGTTCGAAACGATAGGAAATCATACCATATTACTAGCTTTGATTTTGACTCACTCGTGGAGGTAGCTGGGATTGAGGCAGTCAGGAATCGCCACATATTATGAGTAGGAATGTGATGTAGCAGACAGAGCTCGGCGTAAAACTTAAAAGCTGGACTATTCGTGAAAACGCGTGCGTGTTGCTGAAGCTGAAAAACTACACTTCTGCTGAAGGTCTCGCTTTCGCATACTCCAAACCGGGTAAGTACTTGTTACCAAAACGTAGCCCCTTGCCCTTAGGTAACGGGCTAAACGACAGATGTGCCTTTGTCGTTTCCTAGGACAGTTCCCTCAAAGGTATTAATGCCTCATTACTGGCCGAAGGCCGCAAATAGCTTCAAAATGCTTTTTTCCTGTGACAGGTATTCCGTGTTTTTCCGTTTGATAGGTAACTACCCTGTTGCATTTAGCTGTATCGCCCTGAACTACTGAGGTGAGTACAAGGGAAAGATCCATATCAGGTTTGTACTGACAACAAAATAATCAACAATGTTGGTCACGATATTTTGTGTATCTGTAAGAGAATTTCTAACTTTCGTTTGTGGTGTTTATCTTAGTGACTTGCTGCTCTTGAGCACCACCTGTTGCCATGTTGCGAAACAGCGGTTTGTGAAGAGTAGGCTTACAAGATTATGTTGTTCCTAGCATTTTCCTTGTTTTCTGCTGCCGGTGTACTGTAGACTTAATCTTTGTTTCAAACAGGCTGGGGGCAACCGGGCTATTTCTCGCCCAAAATTTAAAACATGTTCAGCAGATACAACAGCAATTACAATCATTTTGCCACCTCCAAAAATAGTACAAGTTGCAGTTATTTTGCCCAACCCGAAAACATCAGCTGGGTGCAGCCCTGATATATTCATTGCAAAGTGCATGAAAAAAAACTAAAAATTAATGCAACAAAGTCAACGGGACTTTCGCGCTTTACAAACCATTACAAAAGGAAAGAAAGAGTTGGATGATTTTTGGTTGAAAAATACTCATCGTCATTAAAACATCTGTTGCAATGCGCAGCCTTGATGACAGTTAAACCAGGTAGAAAGGCCTGTAAAAACACTCATAACAATCAAGCCAGGAAAGAAGGTAGCCTATAGGCTACATGAGTGGTTCTTAACGCGCCAGTGGTTCGGCGGGAGACAGGAGACTTAGCTCCCAAGCACCCTTCGTTTGGCTCTCAGCAGCAGTCTTTCAATCAAACTTCTAATATTGTGTGTTAAAGGCTTCGTTCTGCTATAAAATAAAACGTGTCAATTGATTGTGTTAAAATTTTTTGTGTGGCTCTCTAAACAAAGTCGTAGGTCTGGATTCGGCATCCCTCAGCGAAAAGGTTTAGCACCACTGGTCTACACTGTAGCGAACCTTGCTTTGGCCCGCAGCCTAATTGAAGCGTGGATTGCACTCAGGCGCGCAACCAGTGGGAGCATTTGGGACATTTTCACCCCCGAAAATTTCAAAATATTTCATAGCAATTCTGACATTGGCAGAAACTTTCAAAGAATAAAGATGAAATTTTGGTATTTCAATCATTTAGAAAAATCTTATTTGAATTTTTCTTTGTCCTACTGGTCAATGATCTCCTTACAAGATTTATCTTACAAGATAAGTCATGCCATCTGATCGAAAATTTCGTAAATGATTGATATTTAACCACAAATATGCTGGAATCGTCAAAACTTGGGAGATAGTTTAATATATGTTGGTATTTCTAGGGCATTTTTTATCCTTTTGTTCGTGTATCACTCTGAAAATTTTCAGAAATGTAGTGTGTATGTACGCTTTGATTTTGCTTCTTACCTATCTTCTGAGGAGAAGAGTTTGCATACACTCTCGAAACGTCAACAATAAATGCTGCATTGTTATCACACCATGGAGAAAAGCTTGCAGCCAGTGGTAGATTATGCCTGGTGACGGAAATAGCATACTATGTTCACATTTATGTTCACACTGTGTTAGCTTTGCTTTTGCCTGGGGTAACTGTAGGCTGGTATTTAAGAATTTTTGCATTTTATGTTCAATGCTTAAGCAGTTGCAGGGGTTTCACAGCCAAGCTCTAACGTTGCAAGGGAGATTCGAATTTCACAAGGGCCTCAAAGTTATTAGGTGTTGTTTAGGTAGTCCTGGCAAAAGTGGCGAAGCCCACAAACATCTGGTGGCAAACCTGGTCCAACTATTCGTAATAAAGTTTAAGTTGCATTCCTGCCTGCATTCCTTTCAAGAATGTTTCAGTTGGCAGACGAAGTCTCGTATCTACAATTGAAACAATAGCATCAGTGATTAAATATATTCTAACATTAATACCAGTTTCTTGTATCTGAAAACTTCACCACTCGCAATATCGTCTTCAGAAATTATCTCACAGCAAATATAGCCTATTCAACTGAAGTTTCATAAAACTAGATCAGGGGTGAGGAACCTATTTACTATCACGGTCCGCATGAATTTTACATTATCGCTGGCGGGCCGCAAAATCAATTAATTTTATCCTTAAATTCAGCCTTTTCCTAACTACGAAGAGTGCCTTATTTTGACTTACTATCCAAGTACCTGCTTATCATGGAGCTTCGTTTCAACGCGATTTGTACTCTAAATTGGGCAACGAAAATTCTGATGAGGACCACATCAAATGTCCACGCTGGCCGCAGGTTCCCCATTCCCTGATCATTCTGGGTAATGGACTTGGTGAATTTGCTCGAACAAGAAGAAACGTTAGGCAGGTTTACTAGTAGCCTATACATCTGCCATACTAAAGCCATGACTGAAATAGCTGAGTATGGAACCAGGTGTTGTATAAGGCTACTAATTTTTGCTCTGTCCTCATCGTTTGGTCTGCATCATGATTAAAACTGAAAAGTTCTCATTTTCGGAAATGCTGCGAAGAGATCTTTATCTGTGACCGTTTGCGGAAAAGTTATACCACGGTTGAATAAGCACGATGACGTCATCAAATGCCATTTCATGAAAATTCCCCCCCCCCCCGAAATGAAAAGCTGGTTGCGCCCCTGATTGCACTTATCGAGTGCACCTTGCGCGGTGGCGCGATGCGGTTTTTCATGACACGAGGACTAGCCCGTGGTCTGGTGGTAAGTGCGTCCGCTTCGGTGCTGGTAGGTCGAGATTTAGGTTCATCTCTTGGCCGGGTCTTACCAAGACCTTGTAAATTGGCACTGTAGCCTTCTTACCAGGCGCACGGTGTGCGGAAGAGCTGCAAGGAACACGCCCAGAACACAAAAAATAAACCGAGTGAAATGAAACCAGAAATTGCATAAACTCAGGAGTGGCGCTAGAAGACCATTGCAGTTATAAAGCGCCAACAACAAACCACCATATCAAAAAAAAGACACAATACTTCGACTCGCGCAGGACGGGTGAGAGCCATTGTCAGAACCAGGATCGTTACTTTCATTTTTCGAGACGTCTCAAGCCTTTCTGTTTGTTGTCCGTTTGAGCTTATGCAATTCGACGAAAAATAAGATCATCAATTGCACGATTTCTGGTCTTAGAGTGTGCAAGGACTACAAGTACTAGATCCCTTGAACCCTTCGAAGCTACAAAATGGTTCCCAGAACGGTCGTGCTGACCACATTAAGTTAACGGCTTCTGTCGGCAGCAGTGGCGTACGCAGAAATTTTTCATGGGGGGGGGTTGATTCAGTGGCATATGGCGGTCATTTGTATTTGGTGTGCGCTTTTTGTTACGTCACAATTTGGCGTCATAGTCATATTTCCAAACCAACGTTTTGGCGAGGTTTGTTGACATAATGTGCATATTTTTCTACATCCACTCCTCTTATTTTGTGTCATAGCACTGAATATAAACTATTACCGCTCCAAGTTAGGCTATCGGAGGAAAATAAACTAAACGCTACCACACAGCAAGTCATAACTGCAAATTTATCAAGCTGCGCGTTAAAACAGGGGAGTAAGACACACTCATCAATGGGTCAGAGCAATGTACAACTGCAAAATGAGGCCGCACTAATGTCTTGTCGAATACGAGCAGTCGAGCATAGAAAAAGTGCGGCTGGGCTGGCTGGCGCACACCCCGTTTGCAAGATCGAATCTTGCTAAACTATAGACAAGAATTGAGAATGCGCACAAAGTACGCAAGAAAACTTTTGTTTTTTTGTTACTTATAGAAGTCCAGCAAACTTAGTTTTCTTTTTTTCCTGCTGAGACATTATCAGATGCCTGAATGCTTCTATGTTAACAACTGCTCTTTTTGAGCTCGGGCAACAGTTCTATCATGCTACAGAAATAGGAAATGAAGCCAGGGTTGCCAGACATCTCTTGAGAAAACAGCCAAAACATGTCCGAAAAAGCGAAACCGGGCAAAAAAAGACAAATTATTAAATAAGCATGATATTTGAAATTATTTATTAGTTGTAGGACATTTTAGAAGAATAAAGTTGTAGCATTACCTCTACACTCTACAGCAGGGGTGTTAAACATACGGCCCGCGGGCCAAATCCGGCCCGTTGCGTGGTTGGATCCGGCCCGCGGGATGATTTTGTGAAATAAAAACTTCTTTGTTTGCTTGAGAAGTCTATCCAGTTATACTTCAATAACT
>Ga0210059_1010890_pt1 | contig 13988 bp, 9 predicted proteins | sample Ectturendosymbi2_FD_188042 | JGI IMG/M metagenome (GOLD analysis project Ga0210059, IMG submission 188042) | Ecteinascidia turbinata endosymbiont from Florida, USA - Sample 2 (SPAdes) (version 2) | ecosystem: Host-associated > Tunicates > Ascidians > Unclassified | place: Key West, Florida... | reverse complement strand
CAAAAATTTTATTACCTTCGCAAGGAGATTAATTGTTTTCGCATACTTTTTGCTTGTTAATTTGTCGACTTAATGCAAATACCACGGAATAAATTTGCATGCAAATTTCAAGGAACATTGTAAATGGCCTAAATATGTAATAATTAGGTTTTGGTGGGAATCTGGGTTATCGTCTGCGTCCAGAAACCATCTTACAACATTTTGCAGACCTTTCGTCCACTAAGCATGTTTAAGATCGTGTTCCGCGATAGTTCATTTTGTCCGAAACCATTGCCTTTATATTGTCTGCCAAGGGCGTACGCAAGTGGGAGTTGGGGTTAACCCACTATAGTTTGATATGTTACAAAAACTTTATTACCTGCGAAAAAGAGATTAATTGTTTCCGCATACTTTTTGCTTGTTAATTTGTCAACTTAATGCAAAAATTGTAGTTGTAAATGCTCTGACATAGTGATGAGTGTGTTTTACTCTCCTGTTTGAACGCTCATCCTGATATTTTTGCAGTTATGAACTGTTGTGTCGTAGCGTTGAGTGTGTTTTCCTCCGATATCCTAACTTGGAGCGCTGATGTTTTAGTTTATATTCAGTGCCAAGGGCGTACGCAAGTGGGGTATTGGATTAAAAAAAACCTTGAGCTTGATTTTTTACAAAAACTTTATCACTTACACAAAGGAGATTAATTGTTTTCGCATATGTTTTGCCTGTTAATTTGTCGACTTAATGCAAATGCCACGGAATAAATTCGCATGCAAATTTCAAGGAACATTGTAAATGGGCCAAAAAGTAATAATTAGGTTTCAGTAGGAATCTCGGTTATTGTCTGGGTACAAAAACCATCTCACCACTTTTTGCAGACCTTTCGTCCACTAGGCTATGCATGTTTAAGATTGTGTTTGGCGATAGTTCACTTTATCCGAAAAATTGCATTTATTTTGTCTGCTAAGGCTGATCAGCGCAAGCGCTGACAGCATTGGCTGCATTAGGCCTACCAATTTCTGTAGCACAAAACTGTTTCACGAGCTCAAAGACAGCAGCTGTTAACATAGAAGCATCCATTTATTGTGTCTCAGCAGGAAAAAAGGAAAACTAAAAGTGTGCTGGACTTCTAAAAATAACAGCAAAATCGAAAGTTTTCTTGCATACTTTATGCGCATTCTCAATTCTTGTGTAGTTTAGCAAGATTCCATTTTTCAAACCGGGGTGTGCGCCAGCCAGTCCACCCGCATTTACTCTATGCTCGACTGCTCATATTCGACAAGACAATAGCGCAGCCTCATTTTTCCGCTGTAACTTGCTCTGACGAATTGATGAGTGTGTTGTACCCCTTGTTTTAACGCAACGCCTGATATTTTTGCAGTTACGAACTGTGTATCGTAGCGTTGGGTGTATTTTCCTCCGAGAGCCTAACTTGGAGCGCTAATAGGTTATATTCAATGCAATGACACATAAAATAAGGAGAGTGGATGTATAGCAAAACGTGCATATTGTGTCAACGAACTTCGCTAAAACGTTGGTTTCGAAACAGGACTATGACGTCAAATTGTGACGTCACAAACAGCGCACAACAAATACAAATGACTACCCTATGTCACTGAATGAAACCCCCCATGTAAATTTTCTGCGTACGCCACTGTTCTTCTTACACTAGGAAGTGACAACCCAATTTCCAAACTAGGGGGCCTAATAAATAGCGAAATAACGATCACATTTCCAGATGAAGCCTGTGCGGTTACATGCACATGGAAAGCATGTTTACTGCTGAAGCGACTATTCAAAAACAAAAATAAATGAAAGGCATTTGCTATGACATTATACCCATATTAGGTAGCTCTACTGGCTATCGTGAAAAACGATCTCATAATCGCATGATATGTTCACACTTGGCCTGAAAGCATATTGCCCTAAAATGCATTTAACGTCACTAATATAAGTAGAGATTCAATCAAGTGTTAATACTGTTTCACATATTTGAACAGTGGACTGCTGGTGTTAAGAAAAAATATCATTCTCACTAGTCCAGATTATGAAGAAAAGGTGTGACACTTTTCAAAAAAAGCAGAAGCAGTCTGGCTGAGACCAACAAATTCACAGTGAATACCTCCAAACTCAATCTCTAGTCTCTTTGATAAAATCAATTTTGAAATTTTTGTATACTTCTTTAGACCCCACCTCCAAAGGGGCTTAAAGCCACCCCCAATTCTGTTAATCTGGCGATGGATCTGCTTCTATTCAGGCCAACAAACACAGGTGGGAATCAGCCCTATAACCAATTTAAAACCATGAATCTCAGCCAACACCACAGGTACTGTACCAGTAAAAAAGTTAAAATTTGCATTGCTTTTTTTGCTTTTCTGCTCAACTTTATGTGATTTACGCGGAATGATCTAGCGAGCCAATAAGCTACACATTTTGCTGTTGGTTGCAGATTACACTAACTACGCCAAAATTGTCTTTTCGTGGCTGGCGTGAGCTGTCTACGGGTTTGCACTTGCAACAAAAGATCAAGACAAAACCACATGGCCATCAGTCACTGTTGCCAGGCGAGTAACCAGGGGGGAGAAAGGCGCCGTACTCCCTCTGAAATTTTGAAATGCAAATATTGAACCGTTGAGCAAAAGTTGTCATGACTGCTTACAGCTGATTATTCATTCCACCAAGCTGTAGATATTTGGTATTTTGCCGAAGTTTCTGCGTTAGAGCTCACTGCTGAGTACCATGGTTTGTTGATGCGCGTCATGTTACCACGTAGTGATTAATATTACGCTGCGCTGTCCCTGTTAACGGAGTGACCAGTTGCAGAATTGTATTGTTAAGTCAGAATTCCATGAGCTACTGAAGCACGCTCCTGGATTTTTCCGCTAAGACATTTTGGTCATTTGTCCCGTAATGGTATCAAAACTCGTCGTAACAGTATACACTACCTAGCCTACATTTTCGGACATTATGATCGAATTGACTTAATTTTTTTCGGTCATTTAAAGAAAATTGGGTCTATGACTGAAAAAAAACTAGGCACGCTCAAGCTCAATACATTTTTGTCAGATACCGGTAAGATTGCTTGCTAACGTAGAAATGTTGCTTGCTATAGCTTTGCACACGTGGACATAGTTGATCACCGCAGTTAATACAATCAGCACACCCTCCACGTTCAGTACCTTTTGAACTGCAGTGGTGTTTCCTGTGCAGTCAATTATGAGGTGAAATCCGTCTTTATCCACGTCCTTGGCCGCCAATTCCAGCTCAAGTTCTTGCGGGTGGACAACATCGAAGCCCAACCCCATACCTTGAATAGATAAAACGCAGATCCACTGGTAAAGTTCCATCAGAACATATCGTGCTGTTAAGGCCCTACTTAATCGGGAGACACAAAAATCTTCCACAAAACTACAGATTAAAGAAGAGGACTTGCCGCATTTGCACAGCAACACTTGTTCACATGCGTAAACATCACGCACCGCAAACCGAAAACTCATGAATTTGGGCTCTGCATTTGTACAACCTAAAAATAGCACACCTGCGCATAACTTTCGTCTTTGCTCCTGAACTTCAGAAACTGTAACTTTAACGAAACCGTGATGACTGAGCAATGTGCAGAAGAGACAGCCAATGATTCCAGCACCTTGAACCAAAACCCGAGCATCCGTCGATGGCAAAACACCCAGCTGCTTCCAACCTCGCAAAACGCACGAGTACGGTTCAGCTAACGCTCCTTGCTTTAGCGTTATTGCGTTTGGTAATTTGTGAACCTGCGCATGAACGAATGTCAACTGAAGCACAACGGCACCACAAAAGATAAGAGAATCAACGTATTAGTCAAAGTGATTGGTAGCCTGTAATTACAGTTATTTCACTTGCACAGTCCGAAGCACTACAAACTTGCCAAAATGGGAAACGCATGGAGATAGAAACTACCTTTAAATTGTTGGTTAAACGTTTTGATGCACCGCGTAAAATACATCGAGATGAAATGTGTTAGAACCATATATCAGATGTTAATGCAAGATAACATAGAAGCACAAGAGTTTTTGGATTTTTACCAACACTAGCTTTTACCGCAGCAATACGAAATCTTTCATGTTTAGTTTTCGCTACTTCCCATCTCGAAACCAAGTTTAAATCTTAAAAACTTTTTTAGCTTCACCCCATTTCATCTCTAATAATGTTAGTGTTTCATGTACAAAAGAGTATCACCAACAATTTTTGCAAAAAGTCTTCCTCCAGACGATTTCTCTTTGGACAATTTCAGCTTTATTATTTAACTTTGAGAAAGGGATTTAGGAGAGTCACCACCTGGACAACTGCCACCTATACGACAATCGTCACTTTCGACAAAAGCTGCACAAAATAAACACCACTCAGAAAACTGGAAGTGAAAATGACATCATGAACTGCGATTCAAAATTACTGTGATATGCACGTTGTCCTAAATATTTGAGGTGTTTATTTTAAATGTAGTTTTATTTTCGCACAAATTGACACCGGCACAAGTTCAGCTAGTGTAAGTCGTTCAGCCATGTGTTTACTGTAGATATTTTTACGCAAGATATCCATGTAGTTGTGCCAGAAGTCCTAAATGAGAATTGTCCAGGTGGCACTTTTCCGATGGTAACAATTTCCCTGAACGGTATTTCAAATGAAGACAAGGTCAAGAAACAGACTAAAAATCACCAAGTCACATCTGCTGGTTATATCTTAAAACACCACCATGATCGTTAAGGACAGTGCAACTAAAACAGATTGGGACTTTAACCCACTTACCAAGTTTTGCGGCACAACACAATACTCTGCCCAACCTCCGTTGCTCTTTACTCCAACAGTGGCGTTATTCTCACAAAAGTTGATTAATCCCTCTTTGTTCCAGTCGCATTTCCCGCAGCAACAGTTTGGATTTACGCTAACTTTGGTCCCGACCTATAGCAATATATTCCAACAAAAATTGCACAGGAGCTTGTGTGCATTCGATCAGCTATGGTTGTACGATATAAAAAAAATGGTTCATAAATAATTATTTGAAAAACTATATCTGTAATCATCGATAAGATGTTCAGCGAAATTAACTCAAAATAAGAAGAATTTTGCAAACAGTATTTAAAATGGCCGTTGGGTTTTAGGCCCACCAAACAAGGCTTGGCACTATCATACGGTTTCGCGCAAATCGGTTGATGAACTCTCACCGAAAAGTTCTTCTGGGCATTTTTTCCAACTTCAACAACCGTCCCAGAAAACTCGTGTCCCATGATCACGCCGTCTGGTTTCACGTTGAACTTGCCCATCTCCCCTCGCATGTAGTGGAAGTCGGAACCGCATACGCCTGCTCATGTGCAAAGTGACACGAGGTTGCCATTCGCACAAGCAGTGGCGCACGCAGAAAATTTTCGTGGGTGGTTTCATTCACTGGCGTACATATGGTGTCATTTGTATTTGGTGTGCGTTGTTTTTGACATCATCATTTGACGTCATATTCATGTTTTCCAAACCAAGGTTTTGGCGAAGTTTGCGCTGATCAGCCTTAGCAGACAAAATAAAGACAATTGTTTCGGATAAAGTGAACTATACCGGAAAACAATCTTAAACATGCGCAGTGGGCGAAAGGTCTACAAAAGTGATGAGATGGTTTCTGGATGCAGATCATAATCCAGATTCCCGCCAAAACCTAATTATTACTTTTTGGCCCATTTACAATGTTCCTTGAAATTTGCATGCAAATTCATTCCGTGGTATTTGCATTAAGTCGACAAATTAACAAGCAAAAAGTATGCGAAAACAATTAATCCCCTGTGCGTAGGTAATAAAGTTTTTGTAAAATATCAAGCTCAAGGGGGGGTTATCCCTAAAACCCTCCTTTGCGTACACCTTTGCGCACAAGATATTTGTTTCCATTCTACGGACACAAATCCCAGGCTTGCGTAAAGCTTGCAGAAAAACGAAAAATATAATGGATGCCGTAATAGGTCAGCTTTTTAGAGAGCCTGTTCCCAACTACGCTTCCAAAGTTGACGTTGAATAAACAAAAAATTGCAGAAGTAGTAGAAAAACAAGATTAGGTGAGAATCTATCCATGAAGCCCAGTGGCTAACGACGTACAGAAAAACGCTCGTCAAAACAAATGCGTGGCAATTTTTAAAAGGTCTCATTGTTTGTATATTTGATGAAAGATAGGCGTGTTTTTTAAAACCAACCGCTACAATTTGATTGCTGACTGATACAAATAATGGATACACGTCCCTGTGCTCCGGAGGCAAATCCGCTTCTCGGCAAATGACATCAACGTTATGAATTTTAACACCTGCCATCTCTGGATAGTATATTGTGTCCGATCAAATTTAAAATGCAAGTCTGTTTCTAAATCGATTTTAATGCATCCTTGCACCTTCGTTTTCCAAGCTTTAACGGTTTATCAGCAAATTTATACGAGAGAACCTTGCATGAGTGATTACGTATTTGTTAAACAATTAACTAATTGGAATGACGACATTTCTTCCATCGAGTCCAGCAGGCTTTATTTGCAAGACTCAAGAGCAAAAAAAGTGATGAACATTTTTCTACGTTATGCACCATAGCATTGCAGCCAAGGTCAGGTTTCATACTGATCAATGAAAATAAAACGTTCAAGTGACGAATTCAACCAATGATCAGCGTATCTGTTTTACCTGAGAATGCCACTTTCACTTTAACGCATTCCGGGTTGATCACGTTCGGTACAGTAACGTCTTCACGGTGCGACAAATCTTTTGTAGCAGCCTCGAACCACAATGCTTCCATCCTGTTTGTTGATTGCAACAAATTAACCTGTCACCTACACTGAGACAGAATACCAACTCATTAATTCAATGTTAAAGCACACGGTCAAAACAAACAAGCAGTATGAAGCAACGCTCACAGAAGTGTTTCATTACTCTGAGCGGAAAAAGCGAAAGCGCATGGGCAATTGCTGATATTGTGGTTACATTGTTTATTTCATTTAGTTTAGAACATGTGACAAAGTACACGAAGGTCATTTCTAAGTAAGTTATTATGACTCAAACGAGTTATTCTTTTGTACACTTTTCAAAGAAACATTCAGCTGGTAAAGTAATGGCCGAAAGTCTTTGCCTTCAGCTTTATTTTTTGTAAAGCTGAGTCTTGACCTCGCAACTCATCGAACTGGTCAATCTGATTTCGAACAACATAGTAAGCGAATAGTTCCGAAAACCAGTGATGTAACTGCTGCAAACCTTTTACAGGAGCATTGCATCATATAACCGCTTGCAGAAACTAAACACTTATTTCCAAGAAAAATTTGCAATTTCTCAACCATTAACTCAAAAAACGCCGCAGCTCGTAAGCTCTGTGAGATTGCCTTGACACGTAATCAGCGTTAAATTCTGCGTTTTACAACTGTTGGTTGATCTGAAAATTAGCCTGAACGCTGTGTCTTCAAGCAGCATCAGCACTGGTTGCATATTAACGTTTGCACAATGGGTTCATCGCGATTAGGCAAACAAGTGAAGAGCAAGCAAGGGCGTTACACTGCGGGCAACATACCACCCATTCATCTTACTGCTTCTTGCGCAGTAAGCGCCATCGTGAATAGAAGACAAATTCCGTAAAAAAGAACATTGTGCGGTTGTTTAAGCAACCACAAAGTTTGCCTAAGTTTCTGGGTACAACATCAAAGCGGATGAATTTTAAGGTGGTTTTCACCAAACGTTCCACGAATATTTGCCAATATTATTTTAGAGTCACAGCACAATAATGAAACGAAATATTTAACCATTATTTGTGACACTGTAAAAGGAAGTAAACTTATACTACTAGCATCAGGATATTACGACAAATTTCCTAATCACATAGCACGACTCGCTGATAGCCGACATGTCCATACTTAGAGCACAGTATAACTAGAATAGGAACGGGTAGCAGGTCACAAAGGATCAGCACAAGCGCTCTAAAATAATCTTATATATCCACTCTAATAAATGAAAGAAAAACGACGATAAACGCCGCATGACTTGAGTCCAGAGCAGTCGTTCCCAACCGGGGTCTACAGAAAGCTTTTGGCGTTCCACGACTTTTGCATGTATGAGATGAAAGCAAAATAGCGAAATGCCAAACTATGCGCCGTGGTAGTCTATCTGAGGGGACCGCAAATACTTTTTGACGCGACCCTAGAAAGAGTTCTAAATTCTCGCAACCCAGACATATCGTGAGCATGTAATTTTCTGTAAAATACTTTACAGTTAAAGGTCAAAAATTGTAAGACTACTACTGACCATTGCAATTTTCTAGCACAAAATTGTATGAAACTTAGCACAAAAAACAGTAAATGATTGCATTTATTCTGTTTAATGACAATGGCAAATTTAATATGTAAATTTGAAATATTGCGCGACCCAAATTTCGGTCGCGACCCACTATTTGCGGATCCTGGTCTATCTCACAAAAGACGACAAATCGAGCACAACTCTAGAATACAGACTATAGGGCAACACAAGGTGTTGATTGATTTTGACAAAGGTATACAAGTTGTTGTTTGATATAATTCAGTTGGAAGTTTGCTACTGTTTGCTTATCCACACAATAAGAAGTTTGTTACCGAGCACATATTCAAGGCGGTTTCCTTTTTTAGATTAGAGAAGCATCGTTAAGAAGTGGGACTTGCATAAATACGTGAAAACAAAAGGCAACAGCGAGCTGGGTGCAACAGCAATATTAGGATATGAGCCGAAACCAATCAAGGAAAAGTTAGCCGGCTTTCGTCTGGAATAATCTTTATTTATACGCTGGAAAAGTACTATAAAATTTGGCCAGATTTTCGATTGGTTCCAAGCTTATTTTTTTTCACCAAGTCGTTTCAGACTTCATTTCACCATCTGTTGCTGCATATTCCAATGCCTGGTGTGGATAAACATTCCACATTTTTTCCACCCGATGCTAAGTATATGCAATTATCACGCCCTTAACAGTATTTGTAACACACAATTCCATTCGTTACACAGTTCGATTGTTATGCAATGCCAATTTATTACATAGTAAGTTGCATGAAACATTAATGACTTTTTGGCGCGTAAAGCGGATGATAACCTTTGTACGTAACAGTGTCAACTGGTGTTAGTAAAGGGGTCCATGACACTGGAAAGGTTGGGAGCCACTGGTCCAGAGGAAACCCTCTTTGGAAGTCAATGTCAACGATGGCGTCACTCAATTTGATTTTGGATGACGGCAATTGGGTGCATGCCGAAGCCTGAAATATTCTTCATGCCAGGGCGGTTCAGGTAAGCGTTCTTACCCAAGGAGTGCTACGGCGATTCACTCAGTGGCTGTGGATCGAAAACCCAACTTTTCAATTTGGAGGAGAACACTCTTCCGCTTTGTCTGGAAAAGCTGGGAACGGCGCTAGCTCGGTGATAGAGTATGGTACAGTACTGTATATTCATCAATTTTTGTGACTCAAATCACAAAATAACACAAATGCAACAGGAAGGGAAAAGAATAACATCCAAGAGCAGAAACTAATTTCATGCTGATGAAAATACAAAAACATAAAAAATTAGGTTTAGCAAATGGATGTGAAGTAACATATTTAAATCACAAAGGATTGGAGAAAGATCTTATGGGTCAACTGCTCAGTTATTTCTTTTGCTAGAACAAATCAATTTTAGATTGAAGAAATTTCACACGTAGCCTAATACAATAAAAGAAAAGTAATAAAATGCATCGAATCAACGTCAGACAAAATAAATAAACAGAGCAACAACAGCCAAGAACAGCATGGGAAAGCATGCCTATATACAGGGGAAGTGGGCCACTGCAGAGGTAAAAGATATAAGGCTAAGGGAAAAGAGGGGCACTAAAAACAATGTTACAGAAACGTGACAAGCTGCAAGATAGCAGGAAGGTTTTGCATTGTTTTTAAAATGACTGCGATGAGAGAGATTACATAATTTCAGGAATATCAGACCAAGTATATTTTACAGAAAGCTGACCCAGAGACGTTTTCATCCTGGGTAAATGATATTTTTGCAAGAAAGCAGGCCTTCTTTGATATTTGTAGATGGATGCAGTGATGCAATATCAAAAGATTAGTTATAAATTGTTTATGCAGTTAATCATTATCAAAAGAGCGCATGAATTTGGGAACTGACAGTTTAAATATGCCTGGAATATTTAAAATTTGTGCTTGGAATAGATAATAATAATGACAATAATGTATTTTTGTCCGCGGACACGAAGTCCATCGTAGAGTATAGTTTTAATTTTGTCCTATTTTAAGGCTTCTTCACAGCTTCATTCTGCAATCTAATTATGGGAGTAAATTAGTTTTGTTGGCTCTTCCCCAGTTAGGTATTAAAAAGGGCAAAATAAACAGCACTAAGGAACGACATGTCTCGGTAGTTGATGCAATCACTCCCGTCTCCCTTTTTGTGTATAGACATGATTACCCCAGTTTGTCAACATTTCTGTATCCTTCCAGAACACCAGGCTACTTGACACACACGAGTCAGCCAAAAAACTCCTCCATTCAAGGCTTTAAGCATTTGGGTCGGATTTCATCGTAAACTGAAGTCTGCCCAGCCTTCATTTTTTTGACAACTGGGAATACTTCGGCGGCAGTGATAGTATTTTCCTCCCCCAAATGTACGTCGTTTGTGTCGGTGGTTTAATAATGACTTGGATTAAAAGATCTTTGAAATACCCTCTCCGTCTGCCAAGGATGTCCTCCTCATTGCTGAGTAAGACAGCATTTTGGTTTTTGATAGATCTAACAATATGAGATATTTTGCTTCGGGGACTCCGGGTAATTTGCCAGAACACGTTGTTGGCTTGCCAGTTATTGGAATCCAGTTTATGTCGGAAATCTCACATGATTGCAGTTTAGATTATTTCACAGTTTGGGCTGCGGACTTTCGCCCTTCAGCATACCGCGAATGCAAAGATTTGGCTTGTATTCTAAAACCATGCCCGAGGCTACATTCGCTACTTGAATAGCATCAATTTCATCTCTTGGTTGCACCAAGGGGTTGACTTTTTGCCATTGTTCACCCTACCGATTCGTTTCTATCCTCATACACGAGAAGCAGAGGAGACTACACATATGCGTCCACTCTGCATTCTAGGAGTTCTTGGAACAAGGACGATACGCTGTCTGCAAAAGTATTTCTTTCACGTTTGTCCGTACCTGGTCTTGCACATTGACGATTGTGGACCAGTGTTTCCCAACCAGGGGTGCAAATCGGCGAACGACGCCATACAGATAGTTGATCTTAATTGTGTTTGCGCGCACAGTTTACTGATATTTGTCGCATTTATCTGAAACGGCCTTTTATTTAATGGTGCAGCAAGTCTTAAAAAACGCAACTTTGAAGTATCCGCGTTGACAAACGTTCCTTGCTGACCAACAATTTCAAGCAAATATGCACGTATATTATTGCAATATAATCAACTGTTTAAGCATCAAATGAAATGACAACGACCCTGAAAATACAATTATTTACCTTCAACATAGACCAATCAAATTAACGCTCTTTATTTTTTGAAGCATAAACTCGTAGCAAACTTAAACGCTTTCACTGATCGTTGTTAAGTCAAGGTTTTGCCAGCTTTTACCGCTGCAGACAACACGCAGAATCAGATTCCGACGTCTCTGTCGTCCAGGGCACGAAATACTTATATTCATTCGGTAGGTTACAGCAGTCATTCAACGTGCCATTTTGCGCCTTGCACCCGAAACAGTAGTAAAGAACTGACAACGGAAAAACGCATGCGATGGCCTTCTTCACCCTTCCAAAAAAAATATTGCCTTTGACGCAATTCCAGAGCGCAAGCAATCCAGCGCTTTTTTGTAGTCCGCTAGTGAGAAGACGTGAATGCCGAGCTTGTCGTAATCGAGTAGATCTTTGGCAGCGAGCTCAGTCATCAGCTCGAGGGCGTCGTCGAAACAGTTGGGGTTGATGAAGGCGCCCACGACGGTCAGTTCTTTCCAGTAGATTTGAAAAGGTTCGATGATGATTTTCTTTCCAGCAGGACAGCAACCGAACAAGCTGATCTTTGGCCCGCGCCGAGCAAAATCAAAACACTGAAAAACGTTGGAAAGCAAAATTTGAAACTTGTAAGAAGAGAACAGCGGTAATTTAGATCACAAACGGAAAAAAATTCATCCTGCCTTGCGTGCGAGGCTTGCAGGTCTGCTCGGGAAGAAAACTGCAACAGCTGTTTTCAATTGTTTGCTGAAGATCTCTAACTTGAGATGATAGACTAATGGGTATTTCCAAATAAAGCGTTCATATCAATTGGTCCACTTCCATTACGCTCTAAAAGTATCCAGATTATGTTAAGTCTAATTAGATCAGCTGTGTCCGACCCGTGGCCCACCGGCGGCATGCATGCAACCCAGTCGAAAGTTTTGTGCGGACCAGTTTAGGTTTTCGCTGAAGCATAAGTAGGCGACATGCTGACAACCTGTCCTTAATTGATAATCTTAAATTTGACACTATTGATGGAGGTGATCCTCAGTGTCACGTAATATCGTCAACTGACACCTTAGTGCCATGCTTATTACAGTTTTCTGATTTATACCCTTGTTCCACTGGCATTAAATTTGCGTATGAAATCACACTTACACAGTTGTTAAAGGTCCAAACACTAATTACGATTGCAGTTAGGATTCGAACGCTTTCAGTACATTTGCTTAAACTGAATTCAGTTTGCTAAGATCAAAGTAGGCCATTCAATGTGCGTCCCTCATTAGTATGTCATTCACTGTGTAGACCTGGTTAAGATAGTGACATAATATTTGGCTCAGTAAGCAATTTCGGTTGGACACAGCTGGACTAGATCAAAAGTATAGCTTTTTGAAAGACAGAAACATTTTGAACAAGCATGAGTCACCAGGATCAACTGCTCAGTGCAAAAATTCTCTTAAACAAAACATGTAAACATCAATTTCTACGAAGCAGAAATTAACGATTGCGACACTGTAAATTTTTGCCCTATCTTTTTGATGCAATTCTGACCGAACAAACTACTGAATACAATTCAGTTAGAGGTATATCAAACAAAATGTTCAAGAGTTTTTGTAGCTGCTGATGATAAATATTTCGAAGAGTTGTCGTCCATATGCTCAAACAAATTGTCGAAATTTTACTGTGAAAGCTTTTCTTGTCAGTTAGATCATACGTGTCATCGTGAGCAATAGACGCAATAACAGAAGTTTCTCCAGCTTGCCCTTCATAAATCGACATATTTTTTGACAACGGCTCAAGATGTGCATGATGGCCTCGGAGGTTGCTTCATTTCGCATATTTTATGCAGTGGTTGGGTTGAAAAAGAAAAGGCACTACCAGGTAAGCTTACTCACAATGTGATGATGGTATAATTGCAAACACAAACGCCATCCATGGAGAACAGAGCTCTCGCACTCAATGATTGCCAACAACAGTAACTACTGTCAGCTCTTAGATGATCAATGCAATGAATACAGACAGAAGAATGTCCACGTTCAGTACCTTTTGAACTGCAGTGGTGTTTCCTGTGCAGTCAATTATGAGGTGAAATCCGTCTTTATCCACGTCCTTGGCCACCAATTCCAGCTCAAGTTCTTGCGGGTGGACAACATCGAAGCCCAACCCCATACCTTGAATTGATAAAACGCAAATCCTATGATAAAGTTCCACCAGAACATATCGTGCTGTTAAGTTGAGTTGAGTTGAGTTTATTTGGCGATAATTAATATTCAGCTAGAAAAAAACACAAAGTAGTGCACGGACGCCAGGGCATTGAAGGAACCGGAAGGTTATCGAGTCGATGCCCCTCAGCAGTTAAATTTGCTTTGCTACTGTCCAGTTTCAACTCGTGGTGGTGCATATATGTGGGAGGAGCTGCTAGATGATCAACACAGTTGCGCACGGGGGGTGCTGGGTCGCAACCGGTCTCTCTCGGTGGATGGGTTGCTCAGATCCGCAAGGACCTGGGCGTGGCAGAGAAAGTATAAACCCAGCTAAAATGAAACT
>Ga0210059_1010888_pt1 | contig 13992 bp, 7 predicted proteins | sample Ectturendosymbi2_FD_188042 | JGI IMG/M metagenome (GOLD analysis project Ga0210059, IMG submission 188042) | Ecteinascidia turbinata endosymbiont from Florida, USA - Sample 2 (SPAdes) (version 2) | ecosystem: Host-associated > Tunicates > Ascidians > Unclassified | place: Key West, Florida... | reverse complement strand
CCCCCTGGTTACGCGCCTGGTTTATGTTATCCTTCCCTGCTGGCAGAGCGAAAAAATTGATGCGACATAAGATCGGGTCCGAGAAAAGAGCAGATTCACAAATGTCCTTGGCGCAAAACGTTTGGGAAACCCTGGATAGAGAAGTGCAAGAAGCGTGCGGACATCAACTTGTGAACTTTTCAGGAGCTTATGCGAGGAGTTGTATAGAGTAAAAGACAAGTCTCTTTGGCTTGAGGCAAGCTTTCTGCAGTATTTTAAAACAACTCACTTGTAGCACCAACATAGAAAAGTTAAGGGTAAGGAGGAAGTTGATGTGCTATGGATTAAAAGTCTTGCGATTTTTTTCATAAAGCATCTGGTCTTCGATCCATTGATCTCCTGGTTCCACTGACTAGAAAAAACACTTAGCTTTCGCAATTAAAAAAATAGCTGAACGAAGAAAGCAGGAGCACAGATGGATTCGCTTTTTGATCTCTACTTACCCTTTGCTGAAAACTACACTGAGAAATAAATCGTTCCATCGGTCAGCCTAAATGTTTTAGTATGACAGAAGCACGAAATGAATTGTTCTTGAGTTGATTCGTAGAAAATTGTTGCAGAATAGCCTTCGTAGTTTATCGGCAGATCGTTTCACAGTGTTTCCGACATGCGAGATGCGATCAATGTTTTCACGCCACAAATTGACCAGCAGGTTTTCACGCCAAAGCAAATGTTAGTCAAACCGACTTACCGCCGAACAAAATTAGTTTCACGTGGTTATTACGACGCTGTTATTCCTCCACGCATGTTGACACAGCGTGACGCAACTCAAGCTGAACCGCGAAACATCAGCAAGCAAGACGTGATCGTGCAGTCTGTTCACACGGGCAAGCTGCATGCACCGAGCGAATCGGCAGAAAGGAAGCATGCGAAAGGTCGTCAAACTGCTCGCTCATGACAGCTAAAAGCACGAAAATACGGTTGCCGTTGAGGAAAAATGATATCAGATGTGATAGGTGCAACGCTGCATTGCCCACTGTGCAATTACTTTTTACTTACAACATTGCTTGGCAGCGATTCCACCATCACGCTGTTCACAATGTTACCAAGGATAGTTGTTGACCTGTTGCCACTTTTTAGTAAAGCAGCACGGATGAGTCAGCGACTGGCAGAATTGTCTTTAGGAGTGTAGATGTATGTTTCCTGAATTGCCCTCACAATGGTTTCTTTCAGTGTAGACAGGGATTTCCTCACTGGTGCAGTCGGTGAGGGCCAGGAAAGCGCTTGTTTTCAACTTGACACGGTGACGTGAGAATCGTTGTTCAAACGTATTCCACAACACAGGCTAGTAGGAAGCCATCCGATGAAGGCACAATACTACAGCACATGCAAGCGAGCTACTGTAGAATGCTTTTAATCCAGGTGAATTGTGAGAATAGTTTGCGTATAACTAAACGGATCTGCGGAAAGTTTTCATATGTGAGCGCAGGACATAGGTTTCTCTCGCATTTGTAATTAACTTGCCGGACTTGCAAAACTACGAGAAAAACACAATAGAAGTTGTTCTCGCTGACAGTAAACTAACCTGTTGGTTCAGCAGAAGTTAGGAAAATGGCAACTCAGTTCCAATCATACCTTGAAACTTATTATTTGCGGCACTCATTTGGTGCCTTGCCACGTGCTAAATATGTATAATATACTCCTGCTGAAAATGTACAATAAAATTTGTATGCATAAACAGCTAGGCCATATCGAGACGTGACATCTGGAATATGAGATCTGCGACAAGTGTTTATAAACTTTTAGGTACTTAGGTTTGAAACGAATGACATGCGCCCTAAAGTAATTACTGCATGAAGTTGTTCATGAGCACTTGTTTTTGTTTCGATCACACTTACCACCAATCACGGACGTGCGTAGCCCATCTGTTTGAGAAAAAATTGGACTGCCCAAGGCTATGAGGAATATCGTGTTAGAGTCAGAGAGCGAATAGTTCGCCACTTCAAACGTCGATATAGATGAGCTCAAGAATGACTGCTGTTATAGTTGAACGTCTGGTTTACTTTGGCCGCCATCATCAGCCGAAATGGTTGAAAGAAGAATGCTCTTCCTTGCCTGAAGTGGCAGACGGTGAATTGCTGCTACGAGTGCTCTTGGCAACCATGTCCGCGTCGGACGCAAGGAATCTCAGTGGTACGTTGCAGTGTAAGATATTTAGAGACGCTGTAGTACGAAGTGGAAGGCAGTCACCCCATGGAAATTGCTTTGTTTAGCATTTTAAATATTTTGTGCTACGCTACGCACAAAATACGCTTTTGCAAACGCCGTGTTGCAAACGCTTTTCACCACCCTTTTAGTTTTACGCTTGTTTGTTAAAAGGATTTTCTTTCTTGAAGAAAACTTGAAATGTTCGAAAGCAATAAGTGAAGGTAGTGGTGTGTTTGAAAGCATGATGATTTGCAATGATCCTTAGTAGTGTATGACGTAGCGTATCATTTGTCAACACACATTTTGAGCCAATAAAATTTCAACGGGTTTAGGGTATTTTGATGTCGCTAAATTCGAAAATGACATTGTTTTTTTCCGAATTGGCTCACTTTTTTGACATATTCCATACTTTTGTTTAAAAAAAGTGCTAAGCATACGCAAATTTTAACGTGGGTTTTGTCTTTATGGTACAAGTTTGATAAGGATGTATCTATCTTTTCAAACATGTCCATACAGTATTCTTTCATTGTTGTTGCACCTTGGCGAAAGATGGTAATCGTTACCGAGAAAAGCCTTTCACATGCAAGTCATGTTTCATGTGAAAATCAAGCAAAATATCAGAAAATTAGGCAATATTTGCAGTGAAAAACAGGTTATTGTAATGTGTAATGCAAAAACTGGAGACGTCAAAGCACAAACACTACTTTCAGTAACAATCAAAATACATTTCGTAAACTGTCAAAGCACTTTAACCATCATTTAACACAAAAGAATCACTCGATGTTTTCAGATTTTCTTTTAGAAGACTTTCTGGAATGTGACTCGACCAAGCAGTCACGTTGGAAACTCCAATAGTTGTCGGTCATCATGTGGGCATTGGACTTGGTGTAACCTTTCTCCATGCTCTTCGCTTAGTTGGCCAAGGTTTCCAGAAAATTGGTCAAAGTGGATGAAGAGATATTGAACCTTGATACTCATCTTCACACCTACATCTTCGAACTTGGAAAGCCTGTCTTCTATTAACTCTTGGTAATGTTTAGCTTTTCGGTTTTCAAGGAAGTTCTGCGTGACTAACACAAACGATTGCCAAGCAGCAGACTCCGTGTAGACTGTGCTTGTCTATAAGCGCCACTATTCAGCTGTAAATCGTGGCACTCCCATTTTCAGCAGAAGCCCTTGGATGTCTTTGCAGTAAGTTAGTTCTTCTTGTTGCCAAACATACGGAAGTATTTCTTTTTCTCTCGTACGAAAAAATGTTATTGAAGGTCCGCTTCCAAGGCACTTTTTGTCTTTGAGTCGAGATGCCAAATTTTCTGATGCTTCTGAGATCCCTGATCAGATCATTCGTGTTCTCCTGTTTGAATGGCTATGGAATTTCGGAACTAATTTTAAAACACACTTCCACCGTTGTCACTTGCAGAGCTTTCTGCCTCTTCGTGGAACTCAGCATCTTTCGGGTAAATCACCAACTACAGGCATAGGTACTTTCTCACAGTGAGGCACAGGTCGTCGAGCATTCTCAATCTGAGTAATTCCAAGTATTTTTCATGTGACGAATAAGCCCATGAGGTGCACCAACAAGAAGTAGCACTCATTGAAACGGCTTTTTGGTTCTCTCCAAACCATCGGTACACCAAACGTGAAAATGTTTAAGTGTATCCGTATTCCACTTTTTCAAGCTTTGTGCATATGCTTTGCAACCAATACGAGCCGTCCACGTCTTGTCTTGGTCACCAAGATTCACGTAAAATACCCAAGATGCACCTTCTTTACAAAATCATTGATAAACTTCCTTTGGGCTTTGAAGATCTATTCCCACAGATGTAACAAAACTTCTTAGGATCATTGCGACAGCTCCTTCATAAACTCATAAATATTAAATAAATGTATATTGAATTCAGAACGCGAAGTACGTGTGAGTGCTGAACGAATATGTGACATCTGTTGTCAGTTCAGTCACAGGGAAATACATCCTACCAGCGACAAACCTCACCAAGTATATTGTCAAACCTTCACTAAATTCTTGCTTGAGTTACAAAACTTTCATGTTTTCCCAACTTTAGTTGTGTGAGCATGAGCTCAAGTTCAAACTAGCCTCGTGCTATTCTTGACTCTAGCTGCAGTACTCTGTACATGTGGTCAGGGTTGCGAACTCTTTTTACAGCGGATATAAAAAGATCTGTTTAGGCAATATTTGTAGTTTTTTGCTCTAAAAATATACTAAATAAATACCAAATTTATCTGCAACAAAAAACTTGAAATTTAATGCTGCTTTTTCCATCCTTTTTAAACTACTTCACTTAGATCCAGATGATCAACCGTTGCTGTTGAGCAGTGGCAGAGAGAGGTTGCAAGCTCGATTTCTGCTTTCTTAACTTCAGCAGTCACAGATTTACTATCCACTGGAAAATTCAACCTTCGAACACCTACAACTGGATTTTCATTTCTTTTGTGGTCTACCGTGTTATTATGCTGTATAATAGCTGCTTTGCGGTTTGCAATTTTCTTTTTGCACAGTTTGCTGAGGTGATGCGCAGCACCAGCAGAATCCTGCTTTCAAACATTGCAAGTCGTACAAACGCTGTCAGTCGCTCTTCTCTAGATCTGCTACTCTCATAAGCAGCTTTCCAACCTTTGGATGACACTGGCTGACTAAAATCGCATACCTAGAGCTAAGAGCAGTTTTTTCAAAACTTCTGAGCTTTCCTCCATTCTCGTTGCCCGCTTAAAGTACACGCTTACTCCCTTGTTAAGCAAAATCACTAAACTTTGTTATGTAGCTTTACCACTATGGTTTCTCTGTTTACGCTTTACAATACAACAAATATTTGGTTTAAAGTCTCAGCTAAACCCTCCGACAAAAATATGCCAAATATATACCAAATTTTTCATATATACCAAATCAAAAATTTATGTACCGAGCACTTTGAAAATACACAAATTTTTCAAATTTGGTTTGTATATATATATACCACTTGGTGAAACTGCACGCGGTGAGCAACGCCAAGAAAGTGCAGCTTATCAGAATGGTAAGCTTACTGTTTCACTCCCATCACCTGGTTTACCGTCTGATGATGTCCAGCGTGCAGAGAATTCAGGAAATCACTCGTTAAGCTAAAGATACAGTACAGCTACGTACTTAGGTTGCAGCTAAATAACTTGTGCTGTGGAAAATGGAGTCTGAAGTATCAAATCTCAAATAATGTTTTCAATATCTTATTGCTGAAGTAATGGAATGCTATAATAACAATAAGACTTATTGGAGTATCTGTTAGCTAGTAAGGAATGCACACTACACTACTACAGATATTTCCGAAACGCATGTTACTGACACTTGTGTTTACAATTGGCAGGTACTAAAGTTAACATTTTTGCTCTTTTCAACAGACGAAAATATGGATATTCAAAAAATTAAGCCAATTCAAAGACATGGATGTCTGGTTTGGACGCAGCAGCCCAAAATTATCCAGAAACCGTTATGTTTTTGTTGACCAATGAAAAAATAGTGTGGTAGAGCTTACGGGTGGAGATTTGTTTATTTTCAATTGAAATTAATGTATTGAGTTAAAAAAGAAGACAACATTTTAGTGCCCATCGAAGCTTAACGTTGTAACTAGCATTTTTGTAAACATTACAAGCACTTCAACGTTCCAATTTACGTTGGAAATAAACTGTACTGCAATTTAAATATTCTTGACAATGATTTCGAGTTTGCTCAACAATTGCAACTGAAATGCTAAAGAGTAAATCGTGAATAATGAAAACATTTAAGGTTTTTCCAAGTCTTTATAGGTCCTATATGTAACTGTTTCGTTAGTACTCGCAAATACCCTTTGTGGGCAAAGGCCCGTGGCGTGGACCACATGCGGCCGGCCGAAAAGTTGTATACTCACGTTATTTGAGGAAGAGAGAGAACGAATAGGCCTAAATCAAACTTAATGTCTTTGGCCGATTACGCACTTGTTGACAATATATCCATCTTTTGTACCATTACTGGGTGGAATTACTGTCTCGTGCAACTAAATTCTGGCGACTGATATTAAAACGCACCGCTTAGATGTTGTTTTAACAGTGTTGTAGGAGCTGGGGTGGAGGGAATACAAGCGCACCCTTAAAATTTTTGATTTGTCAAAAATTTGAGAAAAATCTCAAAACATTTGGGCAAAGAAGCTTCGACATTTTTTAACAATATTAATACTAAACAATTATACTTCCTTTTTATTGAGTATATAAATAAAAGTTTATTGTGTCATAGAAAACACAAAATTTTATTTTGTGTGAGTTGATGAGTAACTGACTCACTTGAAAGTTTGGGCGAATGAAGGCATTTCATTTGTATGCTTTAATTGTACACTGAGGGAATCGAGTATACTGCAAGCAGAGGTGTAAAGAGGAGGGGCAAGGGGGTGCAATCCCCCGGACGCCGAACCACTGTGGGGCGCCGAATCGCTGCAGAGGGCGCAGAAAAGTTCCAACAATGTCGCAAGTACTTTCTTCAACAGCACATTTGCTCCCGAAAAATCTCAGGTCAAACATGGGGGCGCCAAACTTGCTTTTGCCCCGGGCGCCATCTAACCTCGTTACGACCCTGAAGGCACCTACTTCGTATTAGCATAGACCAGGGGTTCCCAACAAGGGGTACATTAACATTTAAGGTTAGCCATAGAAGGGAAAATATATTTATATATTATTTGTATGCAAATAGTTGTACATATATCAGTGAATATTGTTTTCAAAAATCGTTATATGCTTATCTTTAAATATATCTATGATTAGTCATGATAAAATATTTTATCATAAGAAATTTGGGGTAGATGCTCATCTGCCGAAATGATGAAGGGGTATAGTCATTAGGCGTAGCCAGGGGCGGTACGGGGCCATATAGTCATTTTGTGCTTTGAGAGGCGGCATCCCAAACAAAATAGTGTTATTCGCCTAAAATCAAACATTTTGCACCCCCCAAATTTTGGGCTGGCTACGCTACTGGTATAGTCAAGGGCGTACGCAAGGGGGGTTGGAGTTAAAACCTCTCGCTTGAGTTTTGATAAGTTACAAAAATTTTATAACCTGCGCAAAGGGGATTAATTGTTATCGCATACTTTTGCTTGTTAATTTGTCGACTTAATGCAAATAACACGGAATGAATTTGAATGCAAATTTCAAGGAACATTGCAAATGGGCCAAAAAGTAATAGTTAGGTTTTGGTGGGAATCTGGGTTTTCGCCTGCATCCAGGAACCATCTCACCACTTTTTGCAAACATTTCGTCCACTACGCATGTTTGAGATTGTGCTCCGCGATAGGTCACTTTATGCAAAACAATTGTCTTTTTTGTCGGCTGTGGCTGATCAGCGCACGCGCTGACCGCATTGGGCCACATTACCAGTTTCTGTAGCGTGATAAAACTGTTGCACGAGCTTAAAAACAGCAGTTGTTCACATACAAACATTCATGCATTTGATAATGTCTCAACAGGGAAAAATTAAAACTATTGTAAAAATTTGCTGGACTTGTATATACATAGCACTAAAACGAAGGTTTTCTTGCGTACTTCATGCGCATTCTCAATTCTTGTGTAGTTTAGCAAGATTCGGTCTTGCAAACCGGAATTTGCGCCAGCCAGTCCAGCCGCACACTTTCTATGCTCGACTTCGTATTCGACGAGACTTTAGCGGAGCCTGATGTTGCAGTTGTAGATTGCTCTGGCGCAGTGATGAGTGCGTTTTACGCCCCTGTTTTACCACGCAGCCTGATATTTTGCAGTTGTGACATGCTGTGTCGTAGCGTTGAGTGTATTTTCCTCCGTTATCCCAACTTGGAGCGCTGATAGTTTATATTAAGTGCAATGACACATGAAATAACGAGATTGCCTGTAGAAGAATATGCATATTGTGTCAACAAAATCCGCCAAAACATTGGTTTGGAAACATGAATATGACTTCCAATTGTAATGTCACTAACAGTGCACACGAAATAGAAATGACCACCATATTTCACTGAATGAAATACCACCCCATGAAAGATTTCTGCGTACGCCACTGGGTATCTATCACAAAAAGTTTGGGAACCCCTGGTATAGACCATGCCAGGCAACTACCGAAAAGCTTTTGCTTTTAATTCTAACTACAGTGTTTGGATCAACACATTTTGCCACCTGTTTGTTGCACATATGTGCAGTTGAATAGACGATGTTGTGAAACTTATGGCATAGTTATAATGTAAGTAATATCGTACATGCCACAAACATCGCATATATGTCTTCAGAGATGGAAGCAGCTTTAGGCCTCTACCTCAGCTAGGTGTGAAGTTCTTTGCTCACAGTAACAGGTAGAATGTGAATCGAAAACCTCAAAACTGTGAGGCAGATGCTCATGAATACTGATCCACCAGGTTTCTGACAATGTTCTTGCACAGCCTAGCGTGCTTTTTTCAGTTGGGTTATTAGGAACCAAATATCAAGTACCAAATTTTATTTTTTCAAGTTAATGGCAACATGATAGAGGAAAATATAATGTATCAACAGCTACTCTACCGAAAATCTGTAGGGAGAAAATTTTGTCGCGTAAACGTTTTACGGGCAAATTTGAGGAAATTCGAGCAAAAAATCCTTTGCACCCCCAAAAAATTACCTGCTCTTACACATATGTGTTTTATGTCGTATTTAATTGGTGCCGAGTTTTTTTTCCGGCGGAAAACTTACAAGCTGATATTTGACTAGCCTCCAGCAAGGACAAAATTTATCCAAAATGATTTTTTGAAGCTATCTACTTAACGACGAATGTCTTTTCAAAGAACAACAATGGACTGACGTTTTTTTCTCCTGACGTTAGAGTTCAGCCTTATTCTCGATCAAATGCTGTCGATGCTTTAGTTTTAAAGACTGCGAATTTGTTTAAATTTCGAGACTGAGACTTTTTCATAAATGTTGAAATTAGAACAAGATCTAAGTCAAAGGTTTGGGACGTGCGAATTGCGGGCCACATGGGGACCGCGTGGCTATTTAATTTGGCCCATGTCATACTTTTCGTTGCTCAACTTAGTTCCAAGATAAACAGATAACTAGATAATAAGTGAAGAGAGAGTAAACCTGTCGTGGTTCTTTCTTGCATGCAAAAGTGCAAAAGGACATCATTTTTACTTCGCTGTGTTCTTATCATAAGATGCATTTGAATTTTTTGCCGCCCGCCCGTGACATTCGGCAATTCATGCGGCCGGCGGTAGTAAATGGGTCGCAATTTTTATTGCATTTCAGACAACTTCGATGGGAATGTTCCGTGCGTATTGGGGCGTGAGGCGGTTTGTGAAGTGGTTGAAGATCGCAGGTTTTTGCACTTACCACTGAACCGCCTTGAAAGTGAAGAAGCAATTGACCCGTCAGATTGCAAATGTTTTCAAAGCAAAGTTGAAGATCGATTGAAACCAGGAACCCGTGTAGCTTTTGAAGCTCTAGTCTTTTGCAGAAAATGTCGACAATGCAGGTCGGTTGTAGGCTGAGCTTTTAACGCCTCTTTTTAGCAAGTTTTTCCAATTAGTATAAAGCTAAAAATTATTTCAACTGTTTCAGACTGCAATCAGTAGTCCATCCTAAATTGTACTATGCCGTACTGTCAAACAATGTAATATCTTTGATGTTCACAGTCGTTTGTGATAGATTTTAATGCGAAAATGGGTGTCTTGGAATACGCATTCTTCGGTAGAAAGTGAGAAGCAAGCAAGAAAGAACGGTTTCACTGCACTCCTTTGTACGCCTGTCTTTGGGTTTGGAGAGACACGAGCGGCAAAAGGCGATCGCCTCAGCTTGCTCTGCATCGAGAGCCACGCGACTGCTTTTGCAGGAAAACAACAAATTAGTTGATTAATCCCGCAGGGAATTGATTTACTATCGATTTTTTGGCCGTACCTTGCCAACCTCTTACGCTAGAAGGCCAATCAAGGGCTCTGAAGATGCGGATTTTCGCCTAGTAAGAAAACAACAAAGAAAATGTACAACAATTACAGGCTCTAGCTTTGCAGCTGGTTGTCTGAGGAATCTCCTGCCTGGTTCTGCTCCCATCTTCTTACAATGATTCAAGCTTGTACTTATCATTCAGCAATTTTTCCATGCTAAAAGTTTCAAGCAACAATTCGTAAGTCATTCCCCTGTCTCTCAAAGTTTTTTAATTGATGTCAACTTCAGTGGAAAGCACCAGCGGCTGGGATTAGCCTCTCCTCATCGAAAACAACAATTACAGGCTGTAGCTTGGCAGCCGGCTGTTTGAGGAATCTCCTGCCTGGTTCTGCTCCCATCTTCTTGCAATGATTCAAGCTTGTACTTATCATTCAGCAATAATTGTAAAGCCACAGCAGTGACCCACACCAAGCGAATCGAACGCAATTTGTTGCGTAAGGAAACTAGTTTCGTGTGTGTTACACATCTTCAGTCCTGCGTGAAAGTCGACATATGAAACAAAAAGAAAAATTACGCACTGTTGCTAGGATCAAAACTCAAGATTACAAAAATTGAGCATACTTGCAACCTCTCCACAAAACACAGCTACAACACTGTTCAACGAATCAGATCGTAACGGCCATTCGGCACTCCTGATTGACAAAAAATACTCTCCGCGTTTAGCGTGGTTTCTGTCTCAGACGATCACGTGGTTAACAACAGATCGTAACGTGCAGCGGAAAAAGTCTAGCATGCCAACTCAAGTTAGTTCGGGCGGTAAAATGTGAAAAGGAGTAATTTGGTAAAAACGTTTACACTACAGTTGCGGTACAATAAACAATTCAGTTTTTCCATGCTAAAAATTTCAAGCAACAATTCGTAAGTCATTCCCTTGTCTCTCAAAGTTTTTTAACTGATGTCAAAGAAAATGGCCGTTGAATTTTTTCTCAAGCCCCGATGACGTCATCGAAAAAGCCCTTGACCTGCCCCAGTTGTGTCGTCCCCCTTGAAGAAGTTCAGACCCAAAACTTCCCAGATTTTTTAAATCGAAACTGCAAGACTTTCCGCATCTTTGAAAGGTTTGAACAGTCAGCTTATGAAAATCTTTATGCATAGCCGGGTTTGAGGCTGTATTGCAATTTATTCAATTTAAATTTTTTACTTTAAAAACGTTTGCAATGTTAACATTTTGGCATATCCAGTGAGTTGCTACCACTAAGATCGAAATCATTTCAATGTAATGATCTCTTTTATGAAAATTAAGGAACTTTGAGATATTGCAAACAAAAATTGCACCTTCTGATCGACTTGCTTAACTTTTGCTGTTTGGCCTACAGTTTATCCCCGAAACTTCTTAAGGCTTGGCTTGATTGTTACGGATGAGGGGGCATCGCTATCACACCGACAACTTTATTCTATAAAGAAAATATTAGTGAAATGTGGCAACCAACAAGTATACATAAATATTTCATATTCGCTTATACTTTCTGCAACATATCTAACAGTTCATAGTAACAATTTTGCAAATGGACTCTGTTTAAAAACACAAATTATGTTTATATACGAAATATCAATTAGCTGTTGCGTTGTGTTTTGTCCCAGGAAAGGTCTCCCAGAAAACTGCAATTCTTCCTTCCAGTATGGGAGATCTTCCATCAACAGCGGAACAGGATTCAACGGCACATACGCAACACACATATTACTGAAGGAAGGAACAAACGTCATTGAGATCCCTCCCCAAGTGACTGACCGTGCGGCAGTTACCGCCAACTGGACGTTGCCACATGCCATTAGTGTCGTGGACCACGCAAGGCGAGTTAAAGCAAGATTTGCAAACGAGTGTTGTCGGATTGTTGTAAGAAAGTAACTAAGCCTAAGTAGACCTATGATCTTTTTTCTACTTCAAAAAAGCGACGTACGCAGTTTCTTCGAGGACGACATTCGACGTGGCTGACATAACTCTGTAGCGATGTTGGTTGTTCATCATGCGAATTTTGATGCATAGCGGCTGTAATGCGTTTCGGAAGCTGACCTGTAGTTACAGTATTATTGGGACAGTGTTTTGTGCACAAGGTGTTTCAATGGCAGTTCTAGCTGTGCAGTGGTTGAACGATTTTCCTGTACGTTAAAGTACGCCGTTACAATTATCGAGTAATCAAACGAGATAGAGGGATAAACTGGCAAGACATTCTCATTTTAAGTCTGGTTCTAATCAGCGTCTTTCTGAACCATTTCATCTCAAATTAGCCGGTTGATCAGGAGAAATGTACAACACACGCCGTTTCTCACAGATTCAGGTTCTCGATTTCAATCAGCTGAAGTTTGCAGATATCTTCGAAAGGTTTTGTTTTAATTGTATGTAACAAGTTCAGTGAATTCCACATACATTCATATTTGTTGAATGTAAATCTCACTTTTGCAAGTTTTCCATTATTTACTTTACATTTCACAAGATTGTCATCAAGGAATTGTTGAACTTTGCACAATCCAACTAAAAACGCTTTTTCCCGAACAAACGACAAAAATTAATGTCATCATTGAATAAGACAGAAGCTGGAAAACAAACCTTGCACAAAAATTTAGCTTCAAAATATTTTTTCCCCACCAGCGAGAAGCTGCCTTGATGCTGCGGGGCTATAATTGCCACGCAGTTCCACTGGTATCGTCGCGTACCAATACATTTGCATGTAATCAAAGCTTTTTCGGTGTATGTAAATTAACTAACGAGCTTCTTTTACGTCCTCAGGACGAACTCCACAAATGAGATCGCGCTTGTTCAAGGCGCTGGTTTGCACGGCTTGTACGCCTGCGCTCTCCTTCGGCGTGCTGGATACGCAAGAGTGTTTTGCTGCGACGCCGACAGTTCCCGCTTGAGTCTGGTGCAGAAGTTTGGCGGAGAGCCTGTGCTATGCACTAAAGCACCTCATCGAAACGAATTCGATTTGCTTCAAGATTTAAGCGGTAACAAGCTGTATGGCGCTTTACGCAAAATAGCAAACGAACTGTACAGCATGGCTGTGGAGCCAGAGCTCAGGCAATTTTTGGTGACTGGAGCCGGAGCCAAAATTTTGCAGATGACGGAGCCGAAGCCGGAGCCTGAAATGTGGGATTTGGGCGATTCCACAGCCCTAATTTTTGGGGCAAGCGCGTTGCACAAATAATACAATGGTTTTCATTGATGGACCAAATCGTTTTAGATCCGGAGCCACAGATTTAAGATGTTGGAGCCGGAGCTGGAGCCAAAAACTTAGATGCTTGGAACCAGAGCCGAAGACTGAAATTTGCGTTCCATCTACACAGCCCTGCTTTACAGCACCTTGAGTGCTACCAACTGACGCAGAGGTTTTGGTATTTCGATCGTTCAAACCGAATCATACGTACGTATAGGTTCAGTAGCTCAAGATTTTTAGCGGTAGCTTTGAACCTACGAAAAAGAAATCCACAACCGCGTTCACTGCACTCGACGTGAGCGCATCTCTTGTAAAGTAGAAGCGAGATCGATTGAAGTCCCATAGAGAAAGAATCAGTCTTCTGGTCCATTGATGTGCACAGGTACAATCGACTGCGTTATTAAAGCTTGCGAGGGTGCCTCGGTGCTGGAAACTGGAATTCGAGCTTTACGTTCGGGTGGAACGTATGTGTGGAGCAAGCCGTTTGACAACGACGGTAGCAGTCAATATCCTATTCACTACGCCTTGGACGAGGTTAGTATCGATTTCTGGCCTTGAAAACTTGGAATGCTGGAAAATTTATACAGGGTGTCCATAAAGTCCTGCACACATTTCAAAATGTAATTGCGAAGTAACTAAAGTAGATAAAATCATACAGTTTTTTGCAAAGTGAAGTTTGTTTATTAAAGTTTAAAATTAAAAAATTTGG
>Ga0210059_1010887_pt1 | contig 13992 bp, 8 predicted proteins | sample Ectturendosymbi2_FD_188042 | JGI IMG/M metagenome (GOLD analysis project Ga0210059, IMG submission 188042) | Ecteinascidia turbinata endosymbiont from Florida, USA - Sample 2 (SPAdes) (version 2) | ecosystem: Host-associated > Tunicates > Ascidians > Unclassified | place: Key West, Florida... | reverse complement strand
ATATCTTGTGTGGATGTAGATGAATGCGCCATCAGTACTGACAACTGCGATGGCAACGCTAATTGCACCAACACTCCTGGAAGCTTTACGTAAGAAAGCTTGTAACGTACAAATGCGGTGTAAATGAGAAGTTTCAAATCTTTGATGTTGTAGTTACATTAATATTTGCTTCTCACCGCAAAAAAAACTCTACTTTTAACAAATACTCCGCTTTACACAGATGCACTTGCGATAGTGGATACACTGGGAGTGGCATATCTTGTGTGGATGTAAATGAATGCGCCATCAGTACTGACAACTGCGATGGCAACGCTAATTGCACCAACACTCCTGGAAGCTTTACGTAAGACAACTTTCTACGTGCAACTTAGTCGCAGCCTTTGAAATTAGCAAGCAGTCAGTTGTGAAAAATGTTTCTCTTTTTGCAATATTTGTTGCCGCGAGGTATCTATGTCACATTTGTTTGATGACTGTCGCGCACGTTGTGGTAGTGTTGGGTATGTGAAGTTGAATTAGCATGTTCGATCGGTGTTCGTTATATTTTTGTTACTTAAAAATATCTTCACTGTACTTGGATGTCAGGAGTTCTGCTATTTCAGTTTGAGGAAAGATGAAAGCAAAGATTTTTTAAATGAAAAAGAGTCTGATTAACGGCATCTTTTGCTGACTTGCCAAGGTCATGTGCAAAGTTCAGTTGGATGGTACCATCTGGTTCTTGTATGGAAATCTAAATTACGTTCGTTTTCAGCCGTCTTAGGGATTTGTTGTGAGGGTACACAGAGGAACAAAAACCTCGTTTTTTATGAGAGATAGCAAACTTCCAAGACAAAAATGATTAGGCGCAGTAATTTTAATTAAATGTTGATTGTCTTTTATCTGCTGCATATTACGTGATTAAACATTACCAAGTTTCATGTTAGAACACTCGTACATTTTCGGAATTCATGACTAACATGTTCTTAAATCTCTAATTGTGGCGACTTTCCTCGTTCAATCCCGAGGTCACCGGAGTCACTTCTTCAGACTCCGATTCGCTCTTGTTCCGAAATTTTAGAATCCGAGTGCTGAAATTTTTCAAATTTGAGAATCCGACTCCTCTTCAGACTCCGGCCACCATCGACCCAACCGAAATTCACCCATGTTTTTACTTAAGAAATGACCACGCAAAGTCTTGCTACTGTTGAAATTGAAATCGCATCGCGTTTTGCTTCCTAGAAAATTCAGGATTTCTCTCTTCCAAGTTGATATTTTGCGCACATTACTCGAAGACAGGGTTGTCAGATGGTGCCGAATTAGGCAAAAATTGCCAAAAACCATTGTGTTCCAAAATCTTTGCCAACTTTTTTTGGTAATATTCTGTTCATGAAATGAATGCCCGAGCTTTAGAGAAAAAACACAGCTCAACATTAATCATTGTCAATTATCATTCTGAACACCGTCCACTTTGCTCTAAGCCAGAGGTTCCCAACTTGGAGTACACGTACCCCTAGGGGTACATTTGCCTATCCGAAGAGGTACATGTAGGGTTAGCAATAGAAGAGAAATACATGTTTACATATCTTTTAAAAATTGATACATATATCAGTAAACATTATTTTGAAAAACCATTATGTGCTTATTTTTAAATATATCTGTCATTAATCATGATAAAATCTTTTGTCATAAAAAATTTAAGGGTGCGTGTTCATCTGTCGAAATACTGAAGGTGTACATGGTCAGAGAAAGGTTGGAACAACTACTCTAAGCGTAGTTACTGGTACAGAACAGTGCTTTAAACTTAAATATTACTTCTAGCTTTCAACAATGAATCAAAAGAAATCATTTCGCAGTCAAGAATCAAAGACTATCATCTAAACAGAGGATTTTTTTTGTCACTAAGTAGGCATCTTTATTTCCATTAAAACAGATCATTTTACAATTGTCAAACCATAAAAAACAAAAAGTAGATCAATCGAAAAAAAATCAATTGCGAAACACATGAAGTATCGTAAAACCTATTTAACTGCAAATCATCTGATTGGGAAGATAGACTACGGCCCCCAAAATGCAACAAGAAAGAAGACCCACAGGTTTGGGCTACATCTTTTCCCCATCTGCTTACTCTAACACAAAAAGGAAAAAGGTTGAACCGGAAGGCAATGATTACCTACAAAAGACCCACCACAATTGGACAAAAGCTAACGAACCACAAAGACCTTGCTTTAAACAAGACACGAAAGCAAACCAAAGGTGGCTCAAGGCCATGCGAGCACTGTGCACTTTGTGGTTGCTATGGAAAAATAATAAATCCATGGTACCAAAATGTTTCACAATTGCTGACTAAAGCCAAAACTTTTAAGCTAAACAAAGCTTGCCTTGCGCAGATTTTGGCATTTACGCCGCGACTTGTGTGATATTTCATGAACAGTATGTTGGTCAAACTAGCAACAAATTTTCCAAAAGATAGCCAGCGCATCCCAGTAATTGGAACAAACAAGATTGTAAAACTGACAGTGACACGGACCAGATGGCCTTGTCGCGGCACTATTCAGAGAACCACGGCACTATAAACAAGCCACCTCTGCACGAAGCATACACCGTTACTTTTGTCGAAAAACCAAGTTGTCACTCTCTGGATATCTGTGAAAATAAGTGGTATCACCTAATTGAGGCGCAAATCAACATTCAGAACATGATCCTCCCCCATATGAAATAATTATTACGATGCTTTGTGTTGTTTGACTCAATCCGAAGTTGTCTTCCGCTTGGTGCGCTAGCTTTTCTCTCAACACAGCTTGCTTACTCCCACCGCAGCGTTTAAAGCGAACTCGTGGCAGGTTTAAATGCGCACCCCAGAGACTTACTGCCCGCACATGACTTACTATTTTTCTCTACCGTTGTTACTCATTTAACCAAGGGTTAGTTTTTAGTTGGAGAAATTTTTCAGCCATTAGCATCAACTAGTTAGATGTTTCAGTAATTTATTTATTTGAGTAAACGTCTTTTTGATTTTTGAGTAAACACTTATTTCATAAGTCACAGTTTTTTTGTCGCCACTAGTATTCTTGACGTCAGTCAGTTTGTTAAGATGTTATGATTTATGAGCGTGTGTTACGAAATTGTGATTGTAGTCTTGAGTTTGTTTTTTCTCTTCTGTTACTTCAGCCCTTCACCTTTTCACCCGTAAGCTTTGCTTGCAATTTTCAGTACTGAGGATGCGTAATTTTACGTGAAATCGACTTCCTATTAAAAATCTGCTGATCGATTCCTTGCAAGAGTTGTCGTAAGAGTTTTATATTATCATGGGAAACCCCCGACTTCGCGCTGCGGACGCTTTGCAAGTACAGCGGCACTGTTGTTCGAGGAGCGACTCGCTCGCTCTTCGTGTGGGTTGCCTGCAGTAGCGTAGCCAGCTCAAAAATTTGGGGGTCATGGCCCCCTGGCTAGGCCTATGTTTGCATGGCCGTTTGCCGTGTGGCATCAACAGAATCCATAAAACACAGGAAAACTTGCATTGCCTACAAGCATATTTTCGATTGCCTGCTTTCAGATGGCTGTAGGTTAGGCTAAAAGGAAATCAAATTTTGTTTCAGTGAAGGAGAAAACAACCAATTTTCCGAATGCCGAGGCGTCATACATCAGTCACTGCAAGTCTCAATTTTATCAGATGCCTGCCTTTCTACTCTTTTTAGTGGTGCAGGTGCTGGTACAGTATGTGGCCAACGAAGTGGGTCACCACAAGACATCGGTTACAAAGTGTATATTGCTCTTCATACGTAGGGTAGGCTTAGGTGCATATTTATACAAATATAAATATGCATATTTGACTCTCTCCAACGTTTTTCTAGCTATACAACCTCACAACGACAGTGCACACAGTCCCATGCCATTAAAACTTCGCGATTAGCACATACAGTAGTCATAATTCGTAATATTCGAGTTCAATCTAAACAAGACTCCACGCGAAAAAAAGTCGCATTGCCTTCCTTTTGCGCATTCTTCGCGTCTGGTTTTAAACCAGCCTTCAGCGGTAACAAAAATAGCAGTAGAAGACTCCCCAACTTGCAACACGATCTCCGCTTGAATTGAATTGTATTTATTGACAAACAGCCAATGAAGGCAGGCCAAGGCCTGAAGAGCTCATTGGCAACGCAAAAACACAGAAAAAAAATGACACACATACACACAAATGAAACAGTACAAACAGAAAACGAGTTCATATTAAAAGGGTGTATTTCTGGACAAAAACAAACACGTTTGTCTAAACAAGCGCAATGACGGAATTTTAGAAAGTTTAGGGTGTCCGAAGAGAATTATTTCGACGAATTCAGCTGAATTCAATGCAGCAAACTCAGAGTAGGAAAACACATTTTCCTCGGAGAGAATCTTAGAGACATTTGTTAACGACATTCGGCTTGACGCACAGGTGGAAGGACACTCAAGAAACATGTGAACTTCAGTCTTAATAGTACCACATTGACAGATCTGATTGTAGCGGCCATCTATGTTCAATTTACTATGTCCTAAACGAAGCGTACACAAGATAGCACTTGCGTTAATATTGCAACCGTGCAAATGCCAAGCATTAGTTTTTGTGGTAAGGAATAAATCAGATCTCCGCTTTTATGGGGGGGCGTTTGTAAAAATATTATATCTGACAGATTTAGCACAAAAAGTGCTATCTCTGCCATCAGAGATGTTATCTCTGGCAGAGATAGCTATCTCTACATGCAGAGATGTTATCTCTGGCAGAGATTTTTTCTCCGCCAGAGAAAGCTATCTCTGCATGCAGAGATAGCGCTGAAGCGTGTCGAAGAAAAGCATGGTATCCTGTCTGAAGAAAAACTTGGTGTTCTGTTTCAGTAATCTAGACAAAATCTAGGCTGCTGCAAGGCATGATTTCCCCGGCGTCATACAAAGCCAGGTGGTTTCAGATCCAAATTATACTGTTTTCATTATAACATTCGTTTTTGTAGACGAAAGACTACAAAAAACTTGGGATGGTTGTCTTAGTGCTAGTGACATTTTTTGCTGAAATTTTGGAAAGAGGTTCTGGTCAATTGTTAAGTCCGACAATTCCAACTGTTCTCACCACGCACAGCTCACCACCTCTGAGCGCCTTCAGGTGCAAAAAGAGAATGCTCTCACAGAAAGAGCGCGCTGAAAGCGAAGTCCTCGCTTGGAGACAAGCACTGTATTGTAAAGAGAAAAACGCTGTCATGATACCATGCTTTCCTTCGACACGCTTCAGCGTTATCTCTGCCAGAGATAACATCTTTGCATGCAGAGATAGCTATCTCTGCCAGAGATAGCACGTTTTGTGCTAAATCTGTCAGATATTAAATTTTTTTTACAAACGGCGTCCCATACGCTTCTTCCAACTACAACACAATCTGAAGCAGTTCCTCTGATGCATTAATTCTTTAAGCAACTGCCTTCATTAGTGTGTGTCTTTACAAGACGTGAGGTTGATGTTGAGTTTTTGGAAAAATATGCGCGTGTACGCTCCATCCCGGTATGACGTCAATGCTCGCATCGACCTAGGTATTGCAGGCAACGTCCGTCAACATGGGTTACAATCATCAAAAGGTTACTGCTGTTTATTTTTTATAAGTGGATGCTCGACGACTAATGGCGAATAGTTGGAGATGAAGCCTTGTACAGATTCCCGATTCGCGCCTTTTTTGAATGATCAAACGGATGACGATGAAATTTCAGGCACTCTGATTGGTTTATGGTTCTCTGGGTGGTGTCGGTGTTTCATTTTAACTTTGCTTTCTCACAGTCTTTCTGTTGGTAGGTAAGACTTTCAGACTCCACTACCATATCGTTGTTTGTGTTCTGGAATGCCAAATCTGCCACAACAGCTGCTCATTTCTAGCTGCGCGTATGACGTATAAAGGAGATGAAGTAATTGTTTTAAGGGTTTCATCTTGCAGTTGCATTTGCTTTTGCTCTTAAACCCATCACAATAGCAAGTCCCAGAAAAACATGCTGTGCTTGCCACAGATGCGCTTGCAATAGGGGGTACAGTGGAAATGGTATATCTTGTGAGGGTATAGATGAATGCGCCACCAATACCCACAATTGTTACATGAATGCTAAGTGCAACAACACTCCCGGAAGCTTCACGTAAGACAAAGACGTTAAAATTTATTTGCCTTTCTGTGTTCTCGCTTTGCAAATAATATGACGTGATTTAATCCATATTGTGGATTTTAAGAAAAGAATGATTGCGATGTGTGCTGCAGTGACATTTAAAAAGAACCTTCTTTGCTGGTAGTTGACAGTTTAGTCTGATACTTCTCTAATAGGAATGTCGTAAATCTAGCTCAGTTAAAGCAACAAACACTGGTCAAAGATTTTGTAACTGCTCCTCGGTGTATAATTGCGATTTAAAGTTGTCTTTGGTAGGAGTTGTGACGCTAGAATGCTTTTAGGGGAAGTATCATGGGGAGAGTCCTGTTGATTATATCATTAGAGCTGCAACAAGGCAAGGTTGTTTATGTTGAGGAAAGAAGTCCTGACAAGCTGTTTTCGAAGAATGAGGTCAACGACAATTTTTGCGAGTTTTGTTTTGTTTTAGGCCACACCATCATAGAAAAATACGGAAGGGCGTGTGGTCTTAAGACCACTTGTTTTTACTTGGAGGGCCTGGCTCCTGCAATTTTCAAAACTAAATGCGTGGAAACGTACATTTCAAGATTTATGTTTGTGCACCATTTGAATGAAAGATGATAGACAGATATATCTATATATGTGTGTGTGTGTGTGTGTGTGTGTGTGCATAGGTGTAGGAGCAGGCACATTTGTGGTGGTGCAAAGGATATATTGCCAAAATTTTCGTAGATTTGCCCAAAAATGCTTATGCGACAAACGTTCTCCCTACAAATTTTCTGCAGCAGTTGGTTCAATATATTTTCCTCTACCAAATTGCTACAGGCTTGAAAATATAAAATTTGATACTTGAAATTTGGTTCTCAACCTAAATGAAAAAAAGTACGCTAGGCTGTGCAAGAACATTGTCAGAAGCGAGCTTGCTCTGTACTCTTGAGCATCTGCCTCACATTTCTGAAGTTTGGCGTTCCATTCACATTCCAGCTGTTGCTGTCAGCAAGGAACCTCAAAACTAGCAAAGGTAGGCCTAAACCTACTTCCTTCTCTGAAGACGTATATGTGGCATGTTTCTCATTATTCATATTATGACTATGCCGTGTGTCTCACAACATTGTCTGTTTAACTTCACATATGTGCAACAAATTGTATGGCAAACTGTGCTCATCCAAACACTGTAGTGGAAATTACAAACAAAAGCTTTTCTGTACTTGCCTGGTATGGACTCTATAAAAAGGAAATATGTGCCCTGCAGCATAATCGATTACTTCAATGCACAATTAATAAAGCACATAAATGAAATGCCTTCTTTTGCCCAAACTTTCAAGTGAGTCTGTTACTCATCAACTCTCACAAACTAAAACGCAAATTTACTAGAAATAGCTCGTTGATTTTATATGTTTTTAATGTGTTTTCTCTGGGATAATAACTTTTATTTATACACTCAGTAAGAAAGAAGCATAATTTCTTTAATATTGTTAAAAAATATCGAAACTCCTTTCCTCGAATTTTTGAGGTTTTGCCCAAATTTTTGAAAAATCAAAACTTTAATGGTGCGCTTTCACACCCTGCACCCCCAGCTCCTACACGACTGTAAATATATATATATATATATATATATATATCTATATGGTATATACTGTATATTCAGGGTTTTTTAAGGAACATATTAGGGACCCGATTTTCTTTGATTCTAGGGACCCGATGAGGATTTTCTCTGATTGTAGGGCCATTTTTAAAATTCTATGGACCCGCCCTAAAACGCCTTAAAAAACCTGGTATATTCTACTGTAACACTTAATACTCTTGTTGCTACATGCATGTGTTCCGGTCAGTTGCTTAGCGTGGGGATGTAAGAGTAGCTGTTCCCTGGGTGCAAAATTTCAAATCAAAATATCATTCCATGCCATTACCAACTTATTTTTATCTGTGACTTACGGTTACTACGTGTTAGGGGTATACAAGGCCCTTGCAAGCCATTTCAGCGTCCTAGGAAAGGTACATTGTCAGTTCCCCCTCATAATTTATGACGTCATGCGATCAACCGTGGCAGGACCTTTTTGCAAAAATGCCCACCGAATCTGCTTACACATCTTAAAATTACCCGTGGGACCTAAGCAAGGTCTATTCTAGTACCACTCCTCCGAAAAATAACCTCATAGGACGATTTTTTCATCAAACTAATTTATTAGATGCATGCCGAGTTTATTTGAACACCAAATTAATCGAATTATTTCCTGAACAAATATCAGCCGTTACAGCATTTACATAAATAAAACTTCTAACATAGGCCGCTGAAAACCATTTTACAGTCTGATGTCATAACAATCGACGACGTTCCGCACGCGCAACAAACCTCATGTTCGTGAAGGTCACCGTGAGGGTCATGGTGCGTGCCAGCTGACATATGTTTGTTACATAAATTACGGTGTTGCGTCCTATAATCGAAACCTGTCTGGTTAGCTGTTTCAGGGGACGGCAATATGTGAGTTGCGGCCTTAAATTTTATTACTGTTAGGTTTGAAACATGTCCAATTGGCGTACACTGTGATTCAGTGCGTTGTTAAGAATTATTGCAAGTCTTAAATTAGGTGATGCTGGTGGTTGTGTGATGATAACATTTCGCAATGAACTGTTGCTTGGTGCGCTTGCAAAGCTGGTTTTGCTGGAAGTGGAGTCGCCTGCTCAGACATTGATGAATGTACAAGCTCGCCATGCACGAACGCGATGTGTGTGAACAGCTTCGGAAACTTCACGTAAATTACTATTCTTGTAGATACGATGTCGGAAAGGTTGCATGCACTTTTTGTCCTGTTAAGAATTCGAGTTGGAAACTCTGTTCAAGTAACTGGTCTGCAATTCATTTTTATTACTTTTTTCATACTTGTGCGTGCCCAACAGAAATGTGACCTGACATGGATATCTAGAGTAGAAGGAAGCGTCAGACGAAACCAGTTAAAACTACTGTACTTTTGGCGTTACCCGATTTCAGTAAATGTTGCAGCTCTTGAAAACAGCTTATCTTTTAACAAACTACGTCATCGGTAATCAAACCACGTGGGATTTTGTTTGGTTTCTTTTCTACGCATTACATTTCCACGATTTTCTGCACAGATGCGATTGCAACACTGGCTTCACTGGAAGTGGAACCACATGCAACGACATCAATGAATGCGAGACCTCTCCCTGCCATCGTGATGCCCGGTGTGAAAACACACGTGGTAGCTTCGTGTGCACGTGCTTGGAGGAGTTCGTTGGTAATGGACGGGACAAGTGTGAATGTGAGTATTTGTTACATATACAGAGCAAATATCCCTTGTCGTTTTCATAATTTGTCAGTTTGTACGTCTCGATTAAAATATGCTGCAACCCAGCTGCAACATTTCGGTCACGTGACCAAAATGCCCAAGATATGTTGGTGAAGCAGGTTCTTTTAATCGTCACATGTACATAGAAACGACCATGGCCCTATCCGAAGAGCACGTGGCATGGTTGCGTCTCTGACTTGACTTCGAAAAGCTTTAGTGGGGCGCAAACGGTGACATCAGAAATTTGCATAAAACCATGGGACGTTTCAAAACTTTATCTGTCACCTCGTGATTCCTGCAAGAAAGAGTTGGGAGTCAGGAACTGACGATGTAGCACAGTTGTTCCCAACCGGGATGACATTTACAATGCCCAGGGGTGCCGCGAGCTAATACGTTTTTTTAAATACGTCATAAGAAATGCATTTTCGAACTGTCATCAAACCTTAAATCAAATAGATATGGGTTCGACATTGGGTGCCGCAAATTATATTTCTCTCCTATAGGGTGTCACAAACCTAAAAACATTGGGAATCACTGATGTTGCATGTAAGGAATAAAACTGATCCGTAGCGAATGCAAAATAGGCGTTTGATAAATTTAAAAGTGTCTTGATCACACTGGCAAAAAATAGAAACCGAATCTATCGTTTCGTATTGGTGTACAGGTGTTGTAACTGTGTGTGAGTGTTGAGAAATTATGTTAGCATTACTTCTGCAAAACTTCGCGCCAGATGGAATGTTGCGAATAATCCCAGGTTATCATTTGAAGCAAATATTATTACAACACGGCTAATCCTTATAAAAATTACGTGTTTCTAAATCCAACTTGGGCAAAGCGAAATTTTGCTTCCATATTCGTTTTCCAGCACAAGGATTTTTTGCCTGTTAACTGCATAATTTTTCACTTTATTTGTCTGATATTATTTTCCGCGTTTAGACGTTTATAATTTCTACCGAAATCAAATTTATAAAAGGCGGTGAAAATGCAGCCTTCATTGGCATTGGACGACAACCTATACGCTTTTACGCAGCTTGCAATCTGACCTCGCCCTGCCACGTAAACGGCGCTTGCCAAAATGTCAGCGGAAGTTTGCAGTGTCAATGCAAAAGTGGTTACACTGGTGACGGGCTGACAAGCTGTACCGACATTGATGAGTGTGCGTCGACACCTGCCGTCTGCGACAGCAATGCGGAATGCATAAATACAATTCCTAGCTTCGATTGCACTTGCAACGCTGGCTACACCGGCGACGGCAAAGTTTGCACCGATATTGACGAGTGCAGCAGTGACACGCTTAACAACTGCAGCGCTTACGCGGAGTGCACCAACAGGGTGCCCTGGTTTTCGTGCGCTTGCAATAGCGGTTTCCAGGGCAACGGTACAACGTGTGCTGACGTCAACGAATGCCGAGACGGTGCACACAATTGTGATACGAACGCAAACTGTACTAATCAGTCGCCTGGTTTTGAATGTATTTGCAAAACTGGATTTACTGGAAATGGAACTTTCTGCACTGATGTTGACGAGTGTTCGGGCATGCCTTGCGACAAGTAAGATGCCATTTCTTTGCTTATTTTTACTGCTAAGCTGTGATTTTTCATAATTTTTTTCTATTACTGCTGGTTAGCACTTTGATCAACATCAGTTTTAAAAGTGATGTGGACGTTTACTTAAAAGAACAACGTCTCGTCAAACTGGATTTCAGAATCAAAACCATCCAAGAATCACTGGTGTTAGCGTCAACCCTGTGTAGAATCTAAACTTGAAGTATATATGGAATAACTAAAGCCATCCCAAAATAGATGCTTTTCATCAGGAGCGGGCAATTAATTTTGCTCGGGGGACACTTTTGGAATTCCGTGTTTAGCCGGGGGCCGACAAGTTAGACACAGCACTAAGTTGGAGGAAATCTTTAATTTGAAGATTTTTTCTGCATGCTTCCGCGGGCCACTGAAAACGCTGCGACGGGCCACATGTGGCCCGCGGGCCGCTAATTGCCCACCTCTGCTATAAATGACAAAAGTTTTTAAATTCCTATTTAGCGATCGGGTGTTTACAGACATGGGGGAAGTTTCTTTAAATGCTGCGCATTTGTAAGCAATTACGACCATCCTCGTTTGGCGTTTCAACCGCAAAATATAATCACAGATTTCGATTCTTTGAATTTTTACGATCGCGCATTTCGACTCTACGTATCAACGTTGAAGGGGTGAAAAGGGGGGTGGCAACGGGGTGAAGGTACCGTTTTCTTAACAGTATCATAGGTTATTTCATGGTTTATCAAGATAGAATTGAAACAAATTTCCATGCAGCTATTGACGCACCCAGAAAATTAATATGGGTTCTTATTTATAATCTCTGTTATTATTTTTGAGGCCAACGTTGTTGCTGAACAGACGCAAGAATGTTGGTAACGATTTTTTGTTTTTTATAAGTTTCTATTGAGTGTTCAACCCCCCCCCCCCTTGGGCTGCCGCTGCTCCGGCGTCCCCGTCGTCAGTAACTTTTATCATCACTTACGAACTCTTTGCAGAAATGCGAGCTGTACAAATACAGAGGGCAGCTTTTCGTGCTCCTGCAACACCGGGTTCACTGGCTCAGGCTTGATGTGCAACGATATCGACGAATGCTCAGCTTCTCCACAGCCATGCAGTCCAACAGGCGCTACCTGCACAAATACTATCGGGTCGTACAGCTGCGCGTGCAACGACGGTTACTCAGGTTTGTGTTTGTTCCCTGCAGCTGAAATAGTTGCAAGCAGAGATGCATAAAACACAATGTTTGCCCACAGAACTTTCTTATTTCTGCTGACATCCTATTGTCAAAAATTAAGCAGGTAATCGAATGTCTTTTGCAGTGTCAGTGACCATTGCTCACGCAAAAATCCCCATGCAGTTGGCATTGATTTCAGGACATGTGGAAGTGATTTTCCATTAATTTCGTCTCTACACATGACCTAGGTAGAAATCGCAATTTTTATACACAGTATATTAATCGAACTAATAAGACTAAGCTGTTACGTGATTTCTTTTCTATTTCACCCAAAAGTGTTTTTTTCCTGACTTTGATTGTAATGAAGCCGAATCGCATGCGTTGACAAAAGAAAACTGCTGCCCTTCAAAATTTCGTAAGCCTTCTTAACGTTTTACTACTCGCTAAAACAATGCTGATATATTTAGACGCTCGCTCAGGAATTATTGATCGTCTCTAAATACCTTCCTCTTGTCTTTTTGAAAGCCACCTGTTCGACGATTTCCTCTTACAAATCTGAAAAGTGGTCGATTGGCATGCAAAACGACGTATAGTTACAGGAAAGGAATTTATTTACTGACGAAGGGAATAAACGTTGGGCATTTCCTCAGCGTTTGTGTCTCACAAAAAAAGCGAATCGTCTTTTCCTAAATTTCAAGTTGTCAAAAGAAAAAACGGCATGAGAAAACTCTTAGAAAAAACATTTTTGGAGTTCATCACGACAAAAAGAACAAGCCACTGAAACTCTTCAAATAAGGAACTGTTGTCGCTGTTTTTGTTGGTTTCAAGAAAAACCGAATCTGAGATAAACAGCATTGCTTCGTAGCAAACAAAATTTAGTGTGTGTAACAAAGGTGGCTTTCTGTTGTGAACTATAAAAATATTTAAATTCATTTTCGTAATCAAGCTTCCTATTTATGCTTACTACGGTCTTACGTGGGGAAATGGGTGTGTGTTGCAAAACTTCTTTTATTTCGCATCAGCAAAATCATAGGGACTTCTGGCGATTTTTCCAAATGGTTTGGAAAATCTGCGTAAAGATTTCACTTTTCGCTGCTGTCACTGGTTTCGGTAGTGGCATCGGCGGTGGGTGCTCCAGTATAGAAACTTGTGGTTGCAAAGCGTTGGATTTTTTGGCAATACCAAAAAGAATTTTTCTTTTTTGTTTGGTTTCTATGCTATCCGCTTACTGGGTTTTAACGTGAGAATCGCGGTCTGTTTACCTCTTTTTTTTCGAATCAGAAAGACCATACTGGCATCCTAAGGTTTTTAGACGTTCTGCAGTTTTGCTTTGTCGAGTTTCAAAATATATTCAATACTGACTGTAAAACTAGATTTTTGATTGGTACGCGGAGAAATACAATTTTATTTGGGATCTGATGGCCTGTTTAACTCAACCTTGCTGATCCTTGGCGCCAACCACGTATAAAATTATACATGGAACATTATAATCGTTGCATTCATGTGTAGCAGTGATGTGCATAAGCGTAGCCAAAGGGGACAAGTGGCCATGCTCCCTAAAAATTTCTAGTATATCTTGTCATTTTCGTTCTTTAGGAGACAGTGTCTTAAGCAAAACACTGTTGCTCGCATAAAGTCACACTATTTGGCCCCCTAAAATTTGGGCCGGTTACGTCACTGATGATGTGTGCAAATGTATGTTTTGTTTACAACCGTCTTATTCCGTCATTGGATTATTTCCTTGCGAGTTGAGAAAAAATTGAGGAACAACAAAATTTTCCGAAGCTTTACGCAGGTTGGATTGTTCTAAAATGAGAACAAATGTTTTGTTCTGCTTTAAATGTTTTTGTTTTGAAGTGACTTGAAGTTGCATGATTCT
>Ga0210059_1010886_pt1 | contig 13992 bp, 8 predicted proteins | sample Ectturendosymbi2_FD_188042 | JGI IMG/M metagenome (GOLD analysis project Ga0210059, IMG submission 188042) | Ecteinascidia turbinata endosymbiont from Florida, USA - Sample 2 (SPAdes) (version 2) | ecosystem: Host-associated > Tunicates > Ascidians > Unclassified | place: Key West, Florida... | reverse complement strand
ATGGTCGGACTTGACAAGATCCTCTGAAACTTTGAGCAAAAAATGGCACTAACACTGAAACCACCACCACAAGTTCCCTGTAGCCCATCATCTGCACAAACCAATATTATTATCAAAACAGTATAATTTAGCCCTGAAACCACCTAGCTTTGTATAAAGCCAAGAAATTCATGGCTTACAGTAGCCTAGCTTTTGTCTGGAGTACTGAAACAAAACACCAAGTTTTTCTTCAGACAGGATACCATGTTTTCCTCCGACATGCTTCAGCGTCATATATGCATGCAGATTTAGCTATATACAGTATGTGCAGAGATAGCTAAATGTGCACAGAGATAGCTAAATGTGCGCAGAGATAGCTAAATGCGCACAGAGATAGCTAAATATGCGCAGAGACAGCTAAATATGTGCGGAGATAACTAAATGCGTACAGAGATAGCTAAATATGCTGCGCAGAGATAGCTAAACATGCGCAGAGATTAGGGTTGCCAGATGGCCGGTATTTCACCAGCCTGGCCAGTATTTTACTGCTCATTTAGCAAAGGCAGGCATTTTGAAAATCAGTGCCTGAAGCCGGTATTTTGAAAATAAACAATTTGTCGTCACTTCAAAAACACTAACGCCGAATTTCTCAAATTATAATGACTCTAGTAATGAATCTTGTCAGGACAGTTCCTTCAGTGAAGTTTATTTACTGCTGTTGACGCAATCCTTGGTGCGATTTTCACGTCAAACACACACCGAAATGCAATGAGCCAGCCAAAATACGGGCCAATTGTTAACTGCGGCTTAACAATACCGATTGTCTCTCTGCTTTCCCTGTGCCACTTACGAAATATGACACAGCTTAGATCAGGCACTGTTGACAAATCAATATGGCCGGTATTTTTGCAAAACGCATCTGGTAAACCTAGCAGAGACAGCTATCTCTGCGCAGAGATAGCTAAATGTGCGCAGGTATAGCTATCTCTGCAAAAAGATAGCTAAATGCGCGCAGGGATAACTATCTCTGCACAGTTATAGCTAAATCTGCGCGCATCTAGCTATCTCTGAGATAGCTATCTCTGCGCAGAGATAGCTGAATGTGCACAGAGATAGTTATCTCTGCGCAGAGATAGCTAAATATGCACAGATATAGTTGAATATGTGCAGAGATAGCAGTTTTTGTGCTAAATCTGTCAGATATAATAATTTTACGAACGGCGCCCCATACAAACAATCCAACAAATACGTGAGTAAATGCTTCACTTTTTTCCTCCAAGCAGTGAACCGAAACACTGTGTTTACACAGTTTGCTATGCGGCAACCCTGGGCTGCTAACAGTAAAACTCAAAAGTTTTTTGAAGCACATAGTAGAAAACAAGTGACAACTTGGAACTAACAAAAATAGATGTCACAATCTCCAGGTGAATATGCAGAACGCATGAACTGTTTTATCATTTGTTTCACGATAAACTGTCAACCGACTGCACAGCAACTAACTGCGATACAAACTTGGCAATACGTGAACGACCTATTGTTGTAAGTGATGTTAGCATGCAACAGAATTTAAAAACATTGCTAAAAATTAAAGAAAACGTGTTTTCTTCCGAGCCATATAGTAATAAAACAAAACATTACAATTGTTATGCAGTTACGAAACAATACAAGTTGGAGCAAAAGAAGCTCTAATGTATTAAAACTCGCATAATATCTTGTTTACATAGAAGGACAATCGTGAACACATCTCAGTAACTAAACACATGATGTCTTGCAAATACATGAACTCTGACAACAGAAGTCAAATGTGTTATTTTGTAGCAATGGAAATTACTAATTCTTATCATCAAAAATCTATACCGATTTTCAGCACAACATTATCAAACTTTGTAACACAGCAGCGGGTTGACAAAAAAACGCATAAAATTTTCTTTTAAAAATATTAAAAAAATAAAAATTAATATTGTTCAAAATAGAAACATTTCTTAAACATAAAAAATGTTGATGAAAGTGGAAATTTACAACGTCAGCAAAAGATCTTGGAGTAGTAAGTGCGATGTTTCTCATTGATAGGGAATGTGCAAATTTACTAACAGCTGATACGGATTTCTGTGAGCTCCAATGGGCCACCGCTAAGAGCTGGTCCAGATTTTTCTCTGATCTGCTCTCCTGTGTCACCAACCTTTATGTTGCCATCAACATAACGTGTGCAAATAACTAGGAGGCGGTCCGTGATGCGTTTTCTTACACGTGACATGCACTGGCCAATGAGCGGAGAATAAAGTAGTGGATTCATTGCACTGTTTATTGGAAGAAGGAACCCAGCACTTGCAATGTAGGCATCGGGGGGTAATGACACTCCTGCAACACTCAAGTAGGCCATAATGCAAACTGGAATCCAACAGAAAAAGTCGGTCAACAAAAGTCTAGAAATTCTTCTTTGCATATCTTGATTTGGATCTTTCTTAGTAGATGTGGACAATTTTGTCCGAGTGGCTATCTAGTAAACAAGTACATAGACAACCACAACGTAGACGAAGAGCATGAAGTTAAGGGTTATGAGAAAAGTGGAATATTCCCAAGAACTTTCACTTGTAGAAGCATAGAAACGTGGCATACAAACACTTGTTTGAGAATAAAACCCAAATTCTGCTTTTATTTCATTGTATTGGAACTTATTTAAAATTATCTCTATCTGCAAATAAAGTTTTACATTCGTCCAAACCTGCACTGCAGTCTTTTATACCATTTTGAAAAAACTTTTATCGATTGATATTGGTTTTCCACTATCGCAGAAAAATCTTTTCTCTCCGCACAGTCGACGACTTTCATCTTCACCTTGGCTGCAGTCTTTAATTCCATCACAAACAAACTCTTTGTTGATTGAAATGACACCTCCAGCTGCTGTGCAGTTGAATCGCTGGTTCAGACAGTCGGTGCTTGTTTCATCAGAAAGATCGTCACAATGAAATATGCCGTCACAATAGCAACGCATGTCGATACTGACCATTTCTTTACTTTTGCATGGAAACCTCATCGAACAGTTTTTTTCCACTTCTTGGCTGCATTTGTGTGAACCGTAGACGATCATGTTAATATATCCATCACACACACGGTTTCCAATCGACAATCTGCGACTTTTCTCCCCACACTCATCATCACAAAACGATGGTCGAGGATCACATTGTGAATCGCATTCGTCTTCCATCCTCCAGCACTCTGGTCTGTTGTCGCATCGTGTGGCGAGTACAGTGATACGGTTGAAGTAGTTTGTCACACTAACGGCCGAACACCGCAAGTAACCACTGGATCGCTCCTCGTGACGGCAAAATCTTCGATTGATCTGATCTTTGCATTCAATTGAAAGATTGCACAGTACCTTGTCCATGACCACACATTCAGTGGAACTATTGCAATGCATATGGCCTGCGGGACATCTTGACCTCTCATGACCAACAAGTGTATGTGCAACTGTTTGATTGGAACACAAAAGTTCGTCAGAACCATCAAAACAATCGACATTTCGGTCACATACCTGTTTTGGTGAAATAATGAGTTTTTCGTCCAAACACAAAAAACATCGAAACTCGCCATCTACGAAACATATATCTGAAGCATCTGCGCACTGAGACGTCGCATCGTAGAGATTTATCTGTGGCAAAACACACATGTATTTTCTTGACTTTCCTGAACATCGGAAACCAAAGTTTTGCTGTTGTTCATCGCACCCATCTCGGCATTCCAAATTTGCGTCGCAATAATGAGCATTGTCGATGACGTGCCCGTTCTCACATTGAAAGATTTCTCCCAGATATTTTCCACACAGAGATGAAATGCAGATCCATTTGGTTGACAAGTTCAGATGATGGAAGGATGGATTGTTCATGTGGCAGGTTGTGGTGTTTTTATTCGAATTTTGTAGCAAAAACATTTTACTTTTATTTGCTGGACATCGATTAATTATGACCTGGCAATTTTCGCCCCAAACTTTAATTGCTTTGCATGGTTCGTCACTGTGGCTTGTGTCGCAATCATCTCTTGCGTCACCGATCCAAATGTTGGGAATGCACTTTCCAGATGAAATGGAATTTTCATTACCTGGAATGCATTCACACAAATGACCGACGGTCGCGCAACATATAAACTCGTCATATCCACCTGTCATGTCTATTTCTCCATCGTTTACTTTTGGCCTTTCAACGCACTCATCATTTCTACAATAAAGTTTTGTGTTTAAACAAAACTTTTCATCCGACCAATCACCACAGTCGTTGCGACCATTGCATAACCACGATTGTCCTATGCATCCCCACTCCTCTGTACAACCATCACCAGACTGGTAACAATCACATTCGAACTTTTCACCTGGACATCCACATCCGGTCTCATCCGACCAATCACCACAGTCTTTGTAACCATTGCATATAGACCCTTGTTCTATGCATCCCAACTCCTCTGCACAACCATCATCAGACTGGTTACAATCACATTCGAACTTGTCACCTGGACATTGACATCTAGCCTCATCCGACCAATTTTCACAGTCGTTGACTCCATGGCATTTAAACGATGACATCCATGATGACAAATTGCACGTTGGTGAAGACTCGTAATCTGCGAAATTAACTTTTTTCAAAATATTGCAAAAAATACCTAAAAATGTGTCAAGTAGTGGGTTAGAATGAAATGGGAAAGAGCTAAAAATTCCAAGGAAATATAAACCAACATACAGTTTTATATTTTATGTTTCAGCCAAACATTTCTATACGTGATTATTGAGGAAAGCCAACTAAAAAATATGTTTTATTCTACAGAAAATATTTTGTGTTCCAAATAAAACAATAATCAATTTTAATGTTAATTACAGTTACGCCGACCATTGCACATAAATGATGATGACACAAAACAACTGGGTGAAGGTTCGGAAGTTCCGAAATTTATTGACAAAAGCAACATGAAAATATGTTGCGAAAGGGCGAAAAATTCCAAGCAAATAAAAAATAACAAATATTTCCTTTTTCACACACTTCCGGTATGCGTTACTGTAAAATTTTAAGGACATTTTTCTATCGACCTGTTGCACTGGTTGCGACCTGTTGCACATTTGGAAATAAATAACATGTGAATATATTTTTCTCATCTTCTGCTAGCCTTAAATGTACCCCTTTGGATAGGCAAATGTACCCCAGGTTGGGAACCCCTGGACTAGAGGTTGAGCAAAGCCCGGCACGTAAATCCTGACGTTTAACTCAGCGAAAAACAGTGTTTAGTTTAGAGTATTTTTTAATCTGTTCTACTTCCATGGGCACCAGAAAGGGGCGAATTTATGGCAAAGGGGCGCCATTCAAGGGGGCGCCACAGAGGTTTGGGAGGGAAGTTGCCCCAAACTGCCCCCCTGGATCCGCCACTGGTGGAAAATGAGGCATTTCTGGCGAACTAAATATCGAAAATACAAAAACTATTACAGGGATATTTTTCGCTATGCTTGGTCCAAACCACAGAGTTTGGGATCACCATAAAAAATAATGGGAAAAATTTTTCCTGAAACGTTTTTCATTCCTTTCTACAGGAAACCTGGGTAAAATGTGAGCGAAATTGTATAGAACGTTTCACTACTTCAAGACTTGTCTTGATATTTTGCTTGTTTTGGGGAATTGAAAGCTATAGATTTTATGTCACAGTCAGATTGAAATGATCCACAACCAGATAACGAACTATTTCTGCTTTATATTCATTTAACTGTTCACGAATTTCTGCATTTCATGACAATTAGGAGAAAATTGTTTTGATGCTTTCTGTTGAAGTTTTTTTAAATAGTGATTTTGACGTCGAGTGGCAAAAATTTAAACTATTTAGGTAAAAATCGTTTCACCATTACGAAAATAATTACAGGTTGCCAGCTACACTCTTCAGTTAAGTATTTCACAATGTGCGTAAAACTAGCTGGGCATGTTTTTACATATTGCTCGAACTTTAGACCGAATGAGCAGCTCATTTGTTTTACTGCCCTGTTTACTTTAAGTAAACATCAGGAAGTAGAAGCAAAGCTCGTAGAAATCCTATCTGCACGTAACAAACCCAAGTGTAATGAAAGTCACACAAAAACCTATAGGTAGAAATGCTTAACAAATTACACCACGACACTGCTGCCATGAGCATTAGTGCAGTAGGAAGGAAAAAACTTACACTTCAAAAGTGGGTTATTAGCTGAAGCTTGCATTGCTGCAACTAGGCTTTTGTAAAATAGCGGCCACCGGTGTTGAGGCTGTCCTGTAGTTCCAGATGTGCGGCAGTTTTCGTTCAATTTCCTACTTTCATTCGCGGTGAATGCGTCACACTTCGGCTTCACAGCGTTGCAACATCACGTACAGAGCTGCATGTGCGCAATCAGGACTGAGTTTACAAGAAAGCACGAGTGATGCAAATTCTTTGTATTGTGTTGGTAATAACGTTCCATACGATTAAACACACGTATTTTTACAGTCTCTTGTTTATCTTGCCCACACCGCCCTCAGTAGGGTTCGTCATAATACCGTAAGCATCGTCGACCGAGTTGGCAGGCACTGCGCAATCCCTTTTTCTTTCCAATAATATTGAGTCACTACATTTGCTCTCATTTCACTTGTCTTTGCACGGCTACTTAAGTGTAATCCAAATTGAAGATCTTCAAACTATAACATTTGTTTGAAATTGCAGTTGACAAACTTGCAACTATTCATTTATCTAAAATTTCCCGTTTAACTCAAGGAATTGAACTCTTGAGTCATTCGGATTGGTTATAACTTGTAAGCCACGAAGCTTTGCTTTTGAAATTAGTGTGACCCTATTTCGACCAAATCACTGAAAGTTATGTCTTTGTCACCATGAATGCCAAATGTTTTCATGAAATCTTGTTGTTTAAACTCCAGTCACGATGTTGGTCATTAACGTTAGGTCATCAATTCACTCTGCCGGTCAACTTGACCATAGTGGTTGAATGTAATTCCAAATGAATTTCGAATGTTAAATCTGCAGGGCAACATGTATTTACCTGAAGAAGTATTTCTTCTTGTTTTGCAAAACTTATTTTTCACCACTATCGAGCAATTCAGAGAGTATCAATGTCCATTCTGTCTACACTCCACACTGTCTCTTCGTCTACCGTGGGCGGTTTATATATCCGACTTACGATCAATTTGCAGCCATTCGTTGTAACCAAACGGACATAATATTGGCAAAATAACAACCTAAACAGAAAAAGTGTCTAAAGAGAAGAGTGCATTGTTCTAAGTGCGGTCTGCAAATGTATATCACCGAGAAATTACAGTAGGATTCCTGCCGTCTCTACAACATACGTTCGAAAACAGTCATGCAATTATCAAATAAGAAAATTAGTTAAACGCGGGATTCAAGATCTGGCTTAAAACGTTGCAGGCAAAGCGCGTGCTTTCAATCTTTGCAACAAAGGAAGCTTACACCATTGAGTAGGAAATGTGGGCGCGTTGCGTTTCTGTACAAGACTCGGACAGACGTCTGCTTTGCCAGTGGTTTGCGTCCACCCGCTTGTGATCGTTCTCTACTTGTCAATCATTTCCGGCGCTTTGGGAACGTTCGCTCCTGTGCTTGCGACCGGGAAGCAGCTTAAATGCATAAATGTTTGATGTCTTCACAACCACGTACGTCAACGAAGCACAAAATTCCGTAAATGGCGCACGCATAGATGGAAGGATACCAGCATAGATAAGCGTCGCTAACAAAGAACACACACACAGATGAAAGGAGAAAAGAATAGATATGTGTCACCAACAATATGATGATTTGCACAGTTAACTGGTGAACACTGTCCCTCAACACGAATCTTACTATTTTAATATAGACTGGGATGGCATACTCGTATGTGGTGAGTGCTTGCTACACCAGGCCTGCACAACTCAGAAAGCTCTAAGGCCCAAATTATCAACATAGATTTGCATCGGGCCGCAAAAGTCTATTTCATTTCGATGTAGCGATTTTGTTGTAGTATGGAAGTAATTATAGAACGACAATTACCGTATTTATTCGAGTATAACGCGCAAAATTGTATACCAAAAACACCAATGCAAAGTTCGGTGCGCGGTATAAACGAGGTCGTAGATTTTTATGCGTTTACGCCAGAGGGCACATGAGTTCAGGTGCGCATAATAAACAAGTCATGCGCAAGAGAACACGCAAGTACGGTATATTTCGTATAGCCTGTTTCAGCATAGCGCAGGGGCGCAAAAACCCGGTCGCGCACTTGAACTGCGCGACTAAAAATTTGGTTAAAAAAAGAACTTTAAGCCTTCGTTACAAAATGGCAGCGCGCCCAAATTTCACTCCCGCTGTATCTGTGCTGCACGACGTTGGGTAGCTTCGGCAAGCGGCTGCGCTTTTATAGAATTCAATGAGTCGTTGCACGATGGACGACCTGGATGTAGAATGCAGCCGTAGTTCTTGTCACATACCAGCAGTGTTGCCAGTTGGGCGGTTTTCCCGGACAATTGGGCTGTTTTTTTCGTTGCGTTGCGAGATTTTTTTGCTGTTGCGGGTTGCGGTTTTTTGGGCTAGTTTAACAAAATGCATGCGTTTTTTGGGCTGTTTTTTCGAAAGATTTTTCTATTAAAGAGTATAGCTTTTGTCAATTTTGGTGAGGTAGTGAGGTTTGTTTTAACTTGTAGTAATGTGATCGCCGGCTTTTTTCGTTCGTTTCTGTTCACTTGATGTAAAATTCAATAGATCAAGATTCGAGATCACGTGATCGTGTGTGTGTGATTGCATCGTCAACAATGTTGATCTCATTCAGGCTTATGCTTGTGGACAAGGACGTGGTTTTGCTGTAGTCACATCATGTAGTCCATTACTATTGCTAGTAATCGATACTACGTGTAAAGCTTGTACGTATGCAAGACGTAGTCACAATAGGAAAAACACCCACAGCACAACTCGCTATGTTCGTTTGTGCGGAGAGAGTGTACGGTATTGCTATAGCTTATGCTTTTGCTGACAGTACACTGTTGATTTAGTTAAACAGCAGTGTACAAGTATCAGAGTTTCGCGAAGGATTTAATGCAAAGCTTTGAGTTGATGGGACCGGTATGACAAGCGATACGCCTATTGCGTAAAAACAGAAAAGGATCTCAAGTTCAAAGGCTGGATACAAAACACACTTTAAGTTACAGATAAAAAAAAAACTTATTGTAAAGATGCTCATCTGAAATAAGAGCACATTACTATGATTTAAATTTTGAAGAATCATTCTACAACTGCTAAGCACATTAAAAATTCGACTCTTTTTTATCTATAAGTAGTCTGATGCTGGCTATACCACGGTCGTAATACTAATAGACACAGGTGTACGGGAGTGCATATTTTTGGGGATGCAAAAAATTTTTGCCCGAATTTGATCTTGTTTTTCCCATATAACGTATAAACAGCAAGCCTTAATGTTAAGACTAAAACGTAACATTGTAAACAAATCAAGGTTTCTGCATGCCTAATTAGGCCTACCAATTACCGGGGTTCAAAGCCGTACAACCTCAACAATCAATATTCTGCATAGCTGCATGTGAACAATTGTAATATTTACTGTGTTGAAAAATGTTAGCTAATTACAATAAAATCCCCCCAGTAAATGCTGTTCATACCACCGCGCGTGTAAGGTGTTGCTCAGTATCTTCATTTTCACGTTTTTATATACGTTCTAAACTTATTCTTCCACCACGATCATCCTAATAGCTAAGATCTGTTCTTCTCTAGCATAGATGTGTGCATTTGTGTTGGCCACAATGGCAATCAATCTGGAAGAGGAGTGAAATATCGAGTTACGATCTAAAGTATTACATTGCTACAAATAGGTCAAGTCTCAAGTAAGTAGAGGGAAAGGAGGCAATTTAATACATAGCATATAGCTTAACCTTCCACATTGGGCAATCTTCACTGCAGTGTGTTGTACTTAAAATACTACAACTTGCTTAAACGTTTACAGCTACACAGTTGTGATCATAAAGTCACATTATGATCATAAAGTCACATTATGAAAACCAAAAATCCACTCGAATGTAGACGGTTAAATGTGCATTGAACACAGCATGCTAAGAAAAAATAGCAATATGGGACTGATACACACAAATACTGCAGCCTATATGATCAACTACTAAGGAATGTGTACAAATGCACATTTCCAATGACAAATGACTTATAACCTTAACAAAAATGTTTTATAAAAATGGCAGTGCTTCACTGCACTACATTAGCATAAGTGAATTATGCAGTGCAATAAATAGTACAGTTGCTACTGTTCATGAAAACTTCACTTCACAGCATTAAACTGAAACAATAAAATTTGGCAGGATGCAACATATGCAATTTATTGCATGAAAAAACGGAAAATATGAAAACCTAAACAGTATAAAATCACAGTTACATTACCACCACGCAACATATTACAGCTGCAGTTACGTAGTTAATTCTATTCATGAATACTTCATGGAAACAGATTTGCACTTGCAAATCTCACAGCATCAAGCAAGTTTGAAACACAAAAACTTCACAGTATCATATCGCAGCTACCCCATATTACTACCGCAAAACATTTTGCAGCTACAGTTACATTTTAGTTGTACATTTTACAGCATCAACAATATGAGATTTACAAAAATTAGGGTTAGTTGGAATGGTGAGTTACCACTACTTGTTCCTAATTTTAAAATGTTTCTAACTCTACCCAAATTTGAAGAAGTTGTTTCAGTTGGTCCAATTTTGATTTGGGCTGTTGTAATTTGCTCAAATACGTATAATATATGCAAATCTGAATGACATTTTTCCAATTTGCCCAGATGGTTGTAATTGTACCCAAGTTTGGATGAAGCTCTTTCAATTACCCAAATACGATCAAGGCTGTTGGAATTTGCCCAAATGTTTCTAACTGTATGCAATTAAATGAAGTGGTTGTATATTATTCAAATTGGAATGAAACTGTTTGAAGTTACCCAAAATTGAATGAAGATGTTCCACTTGGCCCGAAGTTGAATGGAGCTATTGTTGTTTGTCCAGAGTTGATTTAGTCTGTTAATTGGAATGTACCCAAATTTTTCCAATTTATGGAAACACTTTTAACTTCACTCAAATTTGAAGGAAGTTGTCTCAATTTGCTCAAATTTCAAGATTGTTAAAATTTACCCAAACGATTTTGATTTCATCCAAATTTGAATAACACTGTTATAATTCACCCAGACATTTCTAAACGTACTAAAATTTTAATGGAGCTTTTCTAGATAGCTCATCTCTGAACAAGATGTTTAAAGTTGCCCACAATTGAATGAAACTGTTGCAAATTGGCAAAATTTCATTTGACTGATGGACTTCACCCAAGTGTTTCCAGTTTATCTAGATGTTTTTGTTTTCAGCCAAGTTTGATTGAAGCTTTTCTCGTTTATCTAAATTTAATTGAAGCTGTTGTACCTTACCCAAATGCTCCTATTCTACTCAAATGTTTCTAATTTTACCCAAAACGTTATTAAAGTTGTTTAGTTGGCCCAAATTCGATGAAGACTGTTGGAATTAACACGTGATTTCAGTTCACTCAATGGCAATGTAAATATCTATTTTGCCATCAGGGGCAAAAAAAGAATGGCAAAATAGACTCAGACTATTAGTCTGATAGTCTGAGTCTATTTTGCCGTTTTCGCTATTATTTTGCCATTGATTTGACTATTATTTTGCCTTAGTTTGGAAAATAGACACCAGGCCTACCTCACTTACATGTGAATGTAGCTGTATACTTTGCCCAAACTTTGAAAATTTTTGCCCAACTAATGGCCAATTTTTCAGCGTTGGGGATGCGACCGCATCCCCTGCATCCCCATGCCGTACGCTTATGCTAATAGATCACATGATAGTGTTAAATATGCAGATTTGAGATTAAGCCTACAAATCGCTGCACATATTGCTTGTCATTCCAGCATAATTGACGTAAGCCTACATAACCTTAAAGAATTACTAGGCAGTATATCAGATCAAGCATATTCTTTGGGGTTTGCATTGTCAAGTTGCAAAAGATAAAGAAAACAGGAAGCTTTTTCTCTTCTATTCCTTAAAGCACATGCTTGATATTATGCACCAGGATTTGTTGTTGTTGTTAACATTTTATTTCAACTGCAATGTGTGGTATTAATGACAGTTTGATTGTCATTGTTACGATGTTACTACTTGTTATTTTGTGTGTTTGAGGTTGCTTTGTAAGAAAGGTCAGTTGTGCGTTGCACAAAGACTGCAACTGCAAGAAGATAATGGTGGTCATTTTCACTGCAAACTGTTAGTGTCATCGCACATTTTGGGCTGTAATTTGGGCGAGTTTGGCGTTTTTTGGCTGGTTTTGGGCTTGTTTTATGAGGACATCGGGCTGGTTTTTCAACCAGCATTTGGCAACACTGTATACCAGAGCTTCTGCCAAATGGGACAGCGCTTCCTAAAACCGGCATGTTAGCGTTTCACCGCGTGGTATCTGTGGATGTGGATACAATGCGCTGTAGATAAACTTCCCTGTTTGCAGTTTTAACGCTACTTAGGCTCTGTGATGTAATAATAGAAAATGTTGCAACATAAAGTTCCAGGGTACCGTATGTTATCAATAAATGTTTTGTCATAGCCGCACGCTTTCAACAGCATTTGTCACTTACAATCCTTGGTCTGAGCTGAGAAAAAGTGAAAAAAAAAATTTATACCAATTTTCAATCAAAAAATTAAGGGTGCGCGTTATACATGAGTGCGCGTTATACTTGAATAAATACGGTACGTATTCGAAGTCGAGCTTTTGCAACATTTTCTACCATTGAGAAAGCTCTCGCGGGCCGCAAGAAAAGCTTTTGCGGGCCGCATGCGGCCCGCGAGCCGTATGTTATGCAGGCCTGATCTACACCATGTGAAAGTATCCTGAAAAAACTAACAACCGTTTGGAATGCACCAACTCAAAGCTGCCAAAGATTATAAAAAATAACTGCACTTAGAATGAATTTTTGTCAAGCTTTTTCGTTATTCTCAAATCACTGCGTTGCCATATCGATCACAAAGCAGCTATGATGTGCCATGGGAGTCAAGGAAGCAGCCTTCACGTGGCGACTCCTGTTTCTTACTAATGCTTCCAGCTGATTAAACTGAAGACTGCATTTGAAAATGTCATCTCAGCAAGCAACACCTCACCGCGCTCTTACCATTGTTCCCCGTCTCTGAACACGTGCTCTTCTCAGAGCGGACAGCCCGTTGTCACAAGAAACGTTGGAACAATTCTCCAACTTAACATCAACGGAGCCACGGAAACGAAGCCATCGATCCTGCAACAGATAGCTGATTCCTGCAATGCAGCTGTAGTACTGCTGCAGGAAACGCACCATCTTGATTCCGAAAGCCTATACTTGACTGGATTCTACCTTGCAGCACACCAACCAAGTACTACTCATGACATTGCCACCTTCGTGAGACATGGCTCTCATGCAACCATCACTAGCGAATCGACGCCCTCATCGGAATGCGTGTCGCTGTGGCACACCATAGAAAAGAGCGGTATCTCCATCACCAATGTATACCGTCCTCCACCTGCACCATTCAGTGTCCATACCCTCCCACTGCCACCGGACTGTGACACTGTGATCGTGGCCGGCGACTTCAACTGCCACCACACCAGTTGGGGCTATTCTGCTAGTGACGAAAACGGAGAAGCACTGCTTGTTGCGGCAGCAAGCCTTTTAATCGCTAACCGGGGGAGAGCTAGTCCGCAGAAATTTGAGAAACGCGCCCTGACAATCTTTGGCCTAGAACCTGAACCTTACGAATCCGCGCATCAACTGGACTGTAGTTTCTTGTTACCTACAGCAACGGCTAACGGAACCGCAAGTTAGTGTTGCGATCGGAAATCCCGAGCGGCATGTGCGCAAAGCTTCGCACTGTGGCAGCAAGCAACAATAGAGTTCACATGCCATGATCACTCTATTATTGCTTGTTCGCGCCACATATATGTATGGTGTT
>Ga0210059_1010885_pt1 | contig 13993 bp, 7 predicted proteins | sample Ectturendosymbi2_FD_188042 | JGI IMG/M metagenome (GOLD analysis project Ga0210059, IMG submission 188042) | Ecteinascidia turbinata endosymbiont from Florida, USA - Sample 2 (SPAdes) (version 2) | ecosystem: Host-associated > Tunicates > Ascidians > Unclassified | place: Key West, Florida... | reverse complement strand
AATGGAAACGTTTTCGAAACTGAATCTGTACACTCTGGTATGATTTTGTTGCAAAATAGGTCTCCAGGGAGAATATCTTCTGCTGATTTGTCCAAGACATTTTTGGGGCAACTATAGCTGCAAACGATCATCCATACATTCACCTATCACGTCCTGCAACAGAAAAGACATTCGTTAAAAAATGGGTTTTTTATCGAACAAAATATGGGTACGCATCTTTTTGAGTCACCCTGTATTTGTGTGTTTTTACTCATGTCTTTCCATCGAATTATCTCAGTATATCCGGTCAGGTGTGTGGGCCATAGCTTAGCTGTCTGACCTCTATGTTCGACGCACTCCGCAGGAGCAGATAAACCACCTGCGAGCCAACCACTCGTTGGTTGTTGAGTATCTGGAAACGCAGTTCCAGAGCAAGATTGACAACGTCAAACGTGACGCGAGCAAGCTCAGCGATTTGCTGAACCAACACACGGAAAGCTTGAAGAGCGTGAATGGCCGACTCGACACAGTCCACCTTGAGGCAAGGTAACAAACGTTGATATTGCAGAATGGAAGGGCTGAAACACGGACAGAATCATATTTTGTTTGTGTACGTGATTAAGGCTGTTTCACGGCATCACAATGCATGCGTATGAGCAGATCAGTAGGTCGAAGCAGGGCAAAGAACCTCAGAAAAGCTGCTTTTGACACTTGATATTGTAATGTAACCCTGTCAACTTCATGGTCTGTGAAATGATCGTCCTGCCAAGCCATCCTCGAATGGGCGTCGGTTGCAACTCCAGACCAGTTCTTGATCCAAGGACTGATCTGGGCAGTTGCACACGAACAATTGCTATTGTACCCCTTAAAATGGCAGTCATTCTCAATCTGCATGACGCAACACACTGAACACGTTGTGACTTATCCCCCCACAAATTTTCACAATGTTTTCATCAACTGTCAAGTCCAGATCTGCCACTGCTTCTGACGCGGGTGTCTGTTATGTTGTGCGTATAATTTTGAATCTTCTTTCAGCGATTTCACCTCGTCGATCCACAAAACCTTCGGCAACATCACTTACCTCAAGGAAATAAATGACAAACAATTTGTTGAAAACTTCCTCGTGCTTCTGCAGAAAGGTTCCCTTCCTTCCAACGGTGTAAGTCGCTTTTCCCGTTTTCTCTGAAACTTTTGTAGATATTTAGTTATTTCGTGGTTTATTTCCTAAGCCCTCTGATCTGGGTTCTTAATTACCAATATAAAGGGAGCACTTCGTTACGCGCCACGTCTTTGATAACAGCGATGGTAATGAATAACTTCTCCAAAGCACGTGTTTGTACTGCGCAGGCTCACAGACTTAAAGTTTTGGAGGCAAGTTTGGCTTAAATTTTTTAGTTTGTTGTGCAGCAATCAAAAATTTTGATTGAAACTTTTGTGGATAGCTAGGTTTATTTTCTTATCAACAAATTTTATCAACGAAATTGAGAATGTTCGCGATTTCCTTAGTTAGACCGAGCCAGATGTTGCTGCAGTAGCGTTGCAAAAGACAAAGATCTTGAATCTTCACTCAAGCAGTCTTGCAGTTAGACAAAATTATATGTTTTCCTCCTCATGCATCCCGTTTATACTAACTAAAAATTTTGGAAAGCACAGAAAAGCATGTTTTTTGATATATTACAAGTCAGTGTCTCTTATTATTACAAGCAGTTTATATTGGTTAGTTTTATTGTTGCTGCCCTTCGTCTGTAACTACTTGAGTAACTATGTATTACACGAATGTTTGATATTCATTTGAGCACACTTCTCTTGGGCATGCAATGAATAAGAATAATTTTTGCGGAGGATACAACTTGAGCAGCGAAATTAACTTCTTCAGAACGTCCCCAACCGATATCAGCATCTCGCGCTGGTCTTTTTTAAGTGGCTTGAGAGCCGCGGTTTTATTCTTAAAGAAGATCTGGTCAAATTTAAAGAGGAGACTCACAGAAACCTCTCAGACACTAATTTCAAAGCTAAAGTGGATCTGGAGAAGAAGCTAAGGGTGAGTGTTGGTGCACTATTCTTTCGCGTGTATACATCGAATTGAATGCACAGCGAACGTTCGTCGAGATTGACATCAAACTTGGAGGTTTCGTGAAAGTTGTGGAAGTGTGAGTTGCCTTGATACATAGTTTTGGAGAATGCGTTAAGCTTGATCTTCGGGTAAGCTGGGGTTATTCACTATATTCTTTGGTATTTCCAGAACAACTGACCTTGATATTACCAGAAACTAAGTGAAGATATAATAAAAGCCTTCGCTCAACTGTTGTAAAAGTAAAAACGACACCAACGTTTCAGCCAACTGACAACAGGCTTTCATCAGGGCAAATGGCGACTCGAGCAGGGGAGCATTGAAATCCACTAAACGCGTGTGATTGGATGACGTGGTGATAACACTGATTACGTTGAAAAGGCACATTAGACAAGGGAGAACAGATAAAGCGGTATAAAATAACAGCAAGGTAAAATAAGATAAAAAGATAAAATGGAGATAAAATAACTTTTACAACAGTTGAGCGAAGACTTTTATTATTATTTGTCCTGTTGGCTGGTTCTGCAACATGTTTAAGTGAAGATATGTTCTTGTTACTTTTCGATATCAGTTTCCGATCTCACTTTTTTCTGCAACGATATTCATTGTTGGTGATATTTGTACATCGCTTTGTTGGCGATATTGGCTCAGGCCCGTAGCAAGGTTTTAAGATTTGGGGGGGGGGGCACAATACATTTTTAGGGGGGCAATATTTTTGTTTTATTGTATGTTTGAAACAACTTATTTGTTGATTTTCAGCGATTGACTGGGCAGCATATTGCCAGTTGTCTGTTTTCAGTCTAATAACATAAGATTTGTGATTGTACCGGTATGCTGCGTGCCGTGGGTAGCCATGCAGGGAGGAAGGCCCCAGCGCCTTTCTCAAATTTTCAAAAACGCTGACTTTTTCCGGAAAAAGGTATCCATATAAAACTAAGAATATTTGTTTAGTTATGCGCTTTTCTCCGGAAACAAAGAAAACCAACATGAAAAATAAATGCACCTATGCTTCAAGATATTTTTCTGACTACGCCCCAGTGCTTGATGCCTGTTTGCCGCCTTTGATTCAGTGAAAACTTTGTTTGATGTTTGCCGAATGCACTTTTAACTTACTTGAAAACATAACAGTATTTTGGCATGAACAACAAAACTGAACCAATTTTATTCGTATCAGCATTTAAAGTGAAGACACTGATATGAAAGAAACTCCGTCTCATTCCTCAAAAGAGTCACAACAATGCACGAGATTATGTACGGTATGATACATATATACATTCTATTGGTCACTGAAACAATCAATCAATCGTTCCCATTAACAGCTGGAAGTCGAACCATGTCAGGATGCAGTAACGCATCCAAAAAATAGCCATTTTGAAACAACGTGAAAAAGGTGGGGAAGGACGTTCCCACGCATTCCCGCCCCACTGCGCCCCTGAACCATGTAATCTAGTATGTAGACGTTCTACCTTTTATCAAAACTCGCAGTTTTTAAAACGTCTTTTGGTACAACGAAAAACGAAAACATGAAAGAACCAAGATAAGAAATTCGAGCATAAACTGTCACAAAAGCTGCAGTTCTGACACCTGCTACATAGCATAATAGATGAATAATATTCATGGAGGCACTTGCTGTGTCAAGAGAATACTTTAAACATGTAGTCGTCGAGTTTTGGTCGGAAATTCAGAAACGATGTGCTCATTTGCCACTGCAGCTATTTCTTTTTTTCAAAACCTAACAGAATTGACATTTATACGGTCGCAGGGTCGTAACGAGGGGGGCACAATTCCCCGGGCCCTGAATCACTATGGGGGCCCCGAATCACTACGGGGAGCGCCGAATGACTGCGGGGGCGCCAAAAGGTCCAAAAAATGTCACAGATATTTTCTTCAATCCAGTACATTTGCTTCCTAAAGACCTCAAATTCGAACATGGGGCGCCAAACTTGCTTCTTGCCCCGGGCGCTGTCTGACCTCGTTACGCCCCTGTACGCTCGTTTGTCATGCACCTGCTATAAGGTGTGAGAATCCTCACCACACTGGAGAAGCTTGCTTCGCATGTGGCTGTCGAAAATCCTGTAGTTAACCCCGCGCTCAGCGGCAAGCATGTGGTGGGAAAAGCTGCTTTATACTTCCAAAACAATTTAAAAAACTGGTCCAAATTCATACGGATGTTTTCATTCAAAAGCACATCAAGAAGCTTTGATGAGACAATGCTTTTCACAGTAGTAGTTTCAGCATTGAGAAGATCTTCACTGATATTTTTGGTAGTTGAATTGACGAAACATTAAAGAGGTTGTAACTCTTCCTTGTCGAGAAAGCAATTCGATGCTGCGAGCACGCAAAGATTTGATGAGAGCCATATTAATTTCTAAAAACCGGTGGCTGAATTTGCTCTGAATAGTATCAATGATTTCAAAGTAAGATGCTTTCAAATTCAACTTCTCACTTCCATTGTGAATTCCGATGTTTTTGTTATGAATGACGTCCTCTCTGAATCGAGATGAAACTGACTTTTCGCTTGTTCATAGGGTGGGATGTAGTTTCGCTTGTTTAGAGGGTGGGATAACTGTAGCTTGCTTACACCACACCCTAAGTGCGTAATATACGCGCTAGGTGTATTTTATGCTGACTTACGCTAGTCAGTGCTACAGTGATCCATACACATGCTGAAGCATTTCTACGTCAGACACAGAATTCCCTAACCTTTTTTGATCAACTTCTAATTCGCATACATTATCCTACTGGGTTTGGTTTGGCTGTTGCAAGAAGTTCTGTTTGACTACAAACAAGCCTAACACCAGTCCAATGTTCCCTCTAAGACGCGCAACTCCGCATTACCACCAAATCATTTGCGCAGTGAAATCTGATTCTCGTACACTTGCAACATTCCGAAACGTTGGAAAAGCTATTTGAAATAAATATGTAGGCCCTGCTTTGTTCGTATTTTCATAAGATTTTATGCTTGTCCTAAATTCTGATAATTCACGAAATTTGGAATTCATTTAGAATTCTGGCTACTCTCGCAACTCTCGCTGAGTTGCCAGAATTCTAAATGGATTTTCTTTGAGAGAGAACGCTGACTAAGACTTAATATTATAACATTACCATAGCCAGCTTCCTAGTGCCATGGAGTTGTTCGCGCTAACAGAGAGACTGCAGAAACGGTTTCGAAAGACTGTCTCCAGTGACTGTGACGTCACAAATCGAAATTGTTACCAGTGTGGACATTCCTTAATACAATTTATTTTGTAACAATGAGGTACCTTTTAACGCAGCGTGTGGTGATGTTGCGAGTTGGCGTAATGATCAAACAGATTGAAAACAAGCATTTGCAAAATTGATTAATTTTTCGAGTTTGAATCATTTGGGAGACACAAAAATTTTGGGGGGCACTGCCCCCGCATGCCCCCCCGTGGCTACGGGCCTGTATTGGCTTAGCATTTATGAAAATCAGAGCAGTCAGCAGCTGGTCTCCATGGATTTTATGCGTAAATCGATCTTTGATCAAAATGAGGATCATGTGCCAAACTTCCCAGAAAGTTAAAAACTCCAGAAATATCAATATCTCATCCAAATCATGTAGATTCCGAAACTAAAGCTGATGTTGATATAGCTTTAATCGGAACTCCATAATTTGAAACCAGTATTCGTTAACGCTTACCTCCAAGAAAGTAATCGTTGTTCATTTCAAAGAAAATGTTTGGAAAAACTTAGAAACTGGTCAATGAGAAAGTTATACTGATTTGGAGTGTAGGTAAAGACGGCAAGATTACACCTTTGATCTTTGAAGACTGCAATGCTAACATGCACCGCGATATTTGGTAGTTCCAGAGACTTCAACTTCACCTGTGTGAACTTAAATCATATTTTAAGAATATTCGAAACACCTACAGTACCTAATGCAGGACTTCAGCTACAACAAGTACCTAATGATCGTTTGCTGTTACAAATTATTGGTATGTGGTTTTCTCAAGATAGCTTCCATCGGGTATACCGGGCAATGCTGTCAAGTATTTTAGATGCGACTCGCCTCCTTTGTTCAACTGATTTGATTTGTGTGGATGTCCAGACATTTCAGCTAGGCTACTGAAATCTGGTAGTAATATGACAATGTCGCTTGTTAAAGCGCTTCTTGAACTCTAGTTTACAGTCAATCAGTGTGAAATTTGCCCTTACCAACCAGCTGAAGTCTGCCGTGATAGCTGACATTACATTGAAAGCTTATTGCATTGGGAAAAAATGCAAAAGCGTTGAAATCAGTCACAGGTTACCTGGATAACTTCTTTCTATTGTTGCCGCTGATGTGAAAGAACTTTACCCGAACCTGAAAAAATCTCTTGTCAGCTGTGGTTTGTACATTCTATTAAAAAAATAACCAATCAGAGAGAAGAAAGATAAAAGCGTTGTTACAAGATACGAAGACGATCTTTTCGGCCACAATGACGGAATTGTTACGGACGACAACCACATTTGCTGTCTGTCCTATTTTGCAGAATTGTATTAATGAAATGGAAAGAGCGGATATGTTCAAACGCTTCAGTAGCGATATCGTATGGTTTTTATTTAGAGAAGAAACCATCAAAAAATTTGATCAAGTGTTTCGGTGATTCTGACCCTGGAAATACGTTCAGATAAACCTGTGCTAGTGAACTCTAAAGATCGGTGAATTTCTGGACAGAAATCATCGCCATTATCGAAATTAACAGATTGGCTTCATTAAATGGTTTGCTTGAATTACACCATTTGGCAAAAACGTCCAAATCAGTTTTGTTTGGTGGAACAATCCGGTGCGCCGTCTGAATGAACGCAAGGAGGGCTGCTTATCCAGCCTTAGAAGCCCAACTCAATGCATTACGATCACATTTTCCAGAAAGATGATGAAAGACAATCATCTTGTTTTCAAAAAATACAGTGAAAGAACGTGCAATAAATTAATACAGGGCAGGATTGCACATGGCGAGTGACAGAAACGCAAACAAAGCACCGGTGGGCCTTGCGGTCGGTGTAAACTGTATGCTACCCACGTCCGACGTCTTATTCCTGGTTGCGCATACTTCCATCGTAAAGGTCGCACTTTCAGATTGAAGCACAATGTAACTTACAATAAATACGGTGCGTATGTCGCTGCTTGTTGGAAATGTGGTGAACACCAATTTGGTCAAAGCGCAAGCGAATTTTCTCACCGCCCGACTGCACACCGCAGCACAATGTTTTAGGTATTTCAGATAATGATGGCGGAAGTACGCTGTTGCGGCGTCATGCGATTTACAAATGACGTCAACTCGAAACCTGACGCTTCCACTGGCTTTAACATTTGCTGAGCAACCCACAGTTTGAGCGCTGGAAATATGAGAATGTAGATGGTTTAAAAAACTAAACACAAAAAATAACATCCGACATTTGCTTTTATCGAGAGTGCGTTAACTTTGATTTTTCTTACTGTTTTTATATCATTTTTCATAATTGGCTTCGCAGCAGCACATTTCCACTTCTTTAGTTACACGGACGTTGAACATTTTCAGATTATGCTCTTTCTAACCTTGATTATGTTTTACTACTGTGCGTCTTGTATCGGCTTGCTTTCTAGCTTTGTTACATTGATGTGTGCCACAGTTGCTGGCATGTTTTCTGTTTGCTATGCTGTCTACTATGTCCGTGTTAATTACTATGTCATTCTTGCATCACTCATCATGTTCAGTTTGTGTATTTTTAAGTGCAATCTAGTTTCTGTGTAGAAGTAACGCATAATGATAACATTGCGATGAACTGGCGCGTCACCCGGAAATGCAAAATCCGCGATCTTTCTGTGTCTAGGCCTGGGTGGAGAGTAGGAACTCGAGGCCATCCGTGTCCTTCGCCTCTCTGACATCTCAGCTTACCGGCGCTAGTGACATCACTGAAGCTACCGTGAAGGCGTGGATCCAAGAAGCTTTGGACATCTACAGGTCCGACGTCACACTTGCATCGTGTTGTAATTATGAAGCAAACGGAACATAATCATTGAGAAACTGTCATCGTGCTTGGGAGTAACTAGCTTTGACGTTAAAGCAATAATTTTCCGTTCTCGGTAGAACAGTTGATCCGATTTTGAAGCATGGTTTTGGTCCGGCTGAAAAAAGAAACATTTTAAATTTCTCAATGTTTCTTTCCGAAAGTTTCTTATCTATATACCTTGGCACCCAAACCTAACGTCACTTGCTCCACACGTAACTACTGCGCTGAGCTTTGGAAGTTCCAAGGTGCTTTTTGCACGTCTTTATTACTAGAAGGAAATCTATCCGTTGAAAACGAAGTATTATTTTCTGTCGCACAATGTTTGCAAGTGCAAAGTATATCGCTGCAGTGCGGACCGGATCGGAATGGCGGACTACGCCCTGGAATCAGCTGGTGGTTACATCGTCAGCACGCGCTGCTCCGAGACTTATCAACACAAAACTGCCCTGGTCAGTATCCTGGGAATCCCCATCTATTACAACATCAACACTCCGAGAGCGGTCATCCAACCAAACGTTATGCCTGGTGACTGCTGGCCATTCAAGGTTAGTATTGACTGGTGGGTGGTGTTCAGTCGGAAATCCTGAGCTTCTAGTAGTTTACTGCTTTAGACAACCTTTTCTTGGCGCTGACGTACGGCGCACCAACGAAGCAGGGCTCGCGTTATACTACAACACTGCCTGCTACAACTGCTTCTCTGCACAAACTGCTATCGTTGATGTCAAGACACACTTTTTGTCTGAATGCCTGCTTTCTTCACCAGGAAGCCGGGAATTCAAGCGCCGTTATATCCTTCTACACGGTCTCTAAAATTAAAAAAAAATATAAACGTGTTTGGAGGTCTGTGTCATAAAAATATGTTACGAAAAGAGTTAACAGTTTCCTCTATCGACTCTCGTTGTCATTAACGTGTTTTGTGGGACCCACCTTGAACTTTTACTGTATCCTTTCGCTGACAGCCATTGACGGCAAGCTGGAGTCTGACTTGTGCTTTTTGCCCACCAGACTTACGAAGTTAGTATCCTCTCCCATAAAGCACCACAGCGAGTCGTTCGATTGGAAGGTGTGCACTACACCGCTGAGCTATCGCAGACCCATGAAACGTCTCTTGCGCTTTTATAATATGTTAGTAAACATAAGCTCTTTCACGTGTAATCTTCGTGCTGATGAGTCGAAAATTTCCGATGGGTATGTTCTCCCAGCACACATCACCCCGTCCGCGTGGCCGTGCAATACATGGTACAATGTGTTCAGATTGTTTCTTACTGTTTATCCCATTCGCTGTTGTCAAATAGATCATGAATTTTCAAAAGCAGTGAGACAGCTGGTTCGGTTCTCATACAACTAAGCCGGCGTCGCTGCAATTCTTGCTGTTCTGCCAATCCAGGGCTAACACCACCAGCGATTTCTTTTCAGGGATCCGAGGGCTTTGTCGTTGTTGGATTGTCAGCTCCGATTCTTCCAAAATCTTTCACTCTAGAGCACATACCCAAAGAGCTAGCGCTGCACAACAATGTTTCAAGTGCTCCCAAAGATTTCTCTGTTTACGGACTCAAGGAAGTAAATGATTACGATGGACGTTTGCTTGGTGTTTACAGGTTTGTCTTCAACATTGTTTGATTGAAATATTAAGCTCCGTGCTTAGTCTTACATAGTTTTCAATTTTCCTGTCGCGAAATTCGTCGTCACTTGATTCCTTGTCTTCTACAAGTTCGTTTGTGCCGAAGTATAGGCTTTTTTGAACTAAAACATTTTTTTGTACAAAACATATTCCTTATTTTATCTCTGCTTTTGGTCAAGCTTTTTAAACTGTAATTGTCTGCGTGTTTTCACTGCGTTCTGCACCTTTCAAAATTACAACTGCCGATTATCAACAGTTAGTCACACTATGTCCGTATTATTCAGTTTTTCTGGTAATTTATCGTCTTGAAGATTCGGAAGCACAAAATTTTGTTTAGAATTTGGCAGACTCCGGTGGTCAGCAGGGCCGTTCAAATTCAAGAGATGTATGCCCAATTTTGTGAAGTTTACTGTGGTTTAAGATTTGTTTCAATCAGTGGTGTAATGCCAAAAGCAGTCTTTGGAGATAGCTACATAAAAACGGTATTTTCCGAGGAACAATTTTACAGATAATTTCAACGCCAATTTCCTTAGTTTTGTGCCGCAACGAATTCGTTAATTATTATATTCCTACCCTTCAGCAAGGCAGTCCCGCGCGTTTCCCTCCTGGGGCAGCACTGATATTGATTTTAATGTTCTGCACTTTTCGAAAAAGGAATCAGACAAAATCGAAATGCAGTGATCTACTTGTTTAAGATCAGCTTTCAGAAATCATTGCCTTGAATGCCGATAAAACAAAATGTCTGCACTTGCGCCATACTTGGCTTGTGATTTAGTAAAGCGCTGAGAAAGGATGGGTCTGATCAAGTTACCGGCAGAAAAAACTAACTGCTAGATGAGTTTTGCAGAGCGTAGCGTTGCCAACTGAAATCGCGGCCCTCGTATCGCTGAGACTCAGTGTGTGACGAGCTTCATTGATGGAACGACCTGGCATCTACGTCACTCAATGCCCTAAACAGCCTCGCGTCACTAACATCGCAAGTAATTCAAAGCTGTCCATTCATATCCATTTGATCATCGTAAAATATTTGCATCGGGTCGCTTTCACATCTCGCAACACCTAGCTGATTTATGGCGCGCTTACCAATTGTGATATCTTTACTGTTGTGTAGATATGAAGAAAATGGCCAGACGATCCAGAACTTCCCCATTGAACCAATGAACGACGAAGACGTCACATACAGCTTCGTTGAACTAAGAATAGCCAGTAACTGGGGTCACCCCGAGTTCACCTGTCTGTACAGGTTCCGTGTACACGGCATGAGGTCCTGGTGAAAGTCTTAGCTGATGAAAACGTGAAATTTTTTACGCTGACTTTAATGCAGCATTTGATTAGGAGGGAAGAAGAACTGAGCAACATTACTTCGTGTTTTTGCATCATTGTTTTCTGGAAACAAACGATCGGTACACTGCCGGTACGAAAAAGTTCCGAAAAGCGTTGTTACTGTGTTCAGCTGTTCGTCTTCAGCGTCGCTCGTATCGTGGCGTGTGGCCATTCCCGAAACAGAACTACCACCATGGAATCGTCAAGCACTTTGATTTTCGTTAGTTTCTGTGTTAAGTGGTGATCTTAACGAACATAATACACAGCAGCCTGAATGCTACATATTCTTTTTTCATAAGTTTGTAAAAATTCCCTTGTCAAGCGCATTCTTTGCTCGTTTTTGTCGATTCCTCTCGACTTTGAGCTTGTTCAGTTGCAGGTTGCACAATGCGTGGCCTGGTGACCCACCCGCTGGGAAACAATCCAGTCAGGTTTTTTTTACTTTCTACGTTTTGTCTAATGCATTTTGTCAGCGGCTGCTACCATTGTTTTTTGTGCATAGTGGGCGAAAGTTGCAGTGTTTCTTAACGATTTGCACATCTGACCAGAACCATCTCTTGTAACTGGACGTCTTCATTTATACCTGACGTCATGTGACATACGCGTAGGTATCGGACATGTAGACATGTTAGCAGATCTTTTTGTGGGGAATTTTGAACTAGCACTGGTTTCGATATGACCACTTCCCAGCTGCAGATTGTCAAACGTCTATAATGTAATGACTTCCAACTCGAATTTTGGTTGGTGCTTTCAACCAATGAACTGCTGGCTAGCTTCTTTGAGCGTCATTAGTCTCATCTTTGCATTAAGTCGCTTGCACGAAATAAATGATTAAATTTTCAATCGGCACGGGATGCTTCACCAATTTTTCGCTTTGTTAACGTCCACGTAAGCTGCAAACAACCAATTTTCGCATACCGGGGTTTTCCGGAAGGCCGCCCAGGGCCGTTGATAGGAAAACAGACACATTGGGAAAATAAGACGTGGACCAAATAACCGCCCGGCCTGTTATACGGCAGTTGCATATTACCTGTGTCTGATTCGTTTTGTTCATTCGCTTTCAAATGTAGTAGGCCTTCAATAGCTATTGAAAAAGGTGATCTGGGCCGCGATAAAAAAGTTTGCCGACCACTGGTGTAAGGTGGCAACTACAAATAGTATTCAAACTCAGTACGGTATAACGTTGAGACGTACCGTGTAAGGTGACAGGTACAAATAGTACCGGTATTCAACTCAAATATTAACACCATATAAACGCCCACCTAAAATAAGCGCCCGTGGGCGGACTAAAGACTGGGCGGACTTCCGGAAAACCCTGGTACCTATGTGTCATATTCGTAGGGAAGTCATATTTATGGGCACCTGTTCTGGTGAGTTGGTTTGTTTTGAGTTGCCTGGTTGCGTTTTTCTAAGAATGCACGTGTTACAATAAATTACTCGATATCAATATCATTTATTACTTAATTTTGGCGAGAGAGTTTCAATGCAGTCTTCACAAAAACCAGAATATTTTACTTTTTGTCATGACTTATTTTAGCTTTGGTTGAGTGTAAGCAAATTTTCGTTTTTGTAGGAAAGGACAGCTTCTTTGTAGTAGTTTGAATGGAGCCCAATTCCCCTTCGCTGTTAGAAATATTACCTGTAGCCATGTAGGGAGGGCTTAGTTGTAACTGTTGTGCCAACAAGCGCTCATGAACGTAGATTCTGCAAGCCTCAGTCGAAAAAAAATCATGTGATGACTTGGGATTATTTTGACAGCAAGACATATGTTACTTCTGCTTTTTCAATTGCTTTTCTCGCGGTCTATGGTGCTTTGTGCTGAAATCAACCAGGCGACCTATTTTTCACAAACATATGCGGCATCGAATAAATGCGGTCGTGTTCGAGGCGGTAACACTGAACTTCGCTTGATTCTAGCATTTGACGTGGTTTCACTGCGTAAGGCTTCACTACATACTAACGATGTTTGGCCTCGTTCCTAGTTTTGTTCTCCCCTAATCGGAACTGCAGACGCCAGAATGTGTCTCGGAAGTTTCTGTGGTGCTTCAACTTTCGACGAAATGCACCCACCGATGCGCCCCTCTCGTTCCAAAGATGTTTGGTGGGCAGATGATTCCCGAAGTGGTCATCGAAGGACATATCACCTGTGATATTTAAAAAATTTTCATTTAAATTTCATTCGTTTGCTCTGAATTCCTCCCATACCTTTCGCAAAAGGATTTCCAAGAACCACTGAGAAAATTCTCAAGCTCGACCAATGCATAAGTTGACTGTTGGTGAGGCCGCTCATTCTGCATGATCGCTTAAGGCTGGAGGGAAGGTATAAAATTTCAGTGGAGAATTTCCGGAATGTCTGATCACACACACGTGTATTAATGCACATGTCGGGGTACTGCACACAGATACCGAACAAAAAGGTCAAATTTGAGAAATGAAATTTATATGATCAAACTAAGGAACAAAATTCATTTATAAGGTCACACTCAGCCTGTTTACATGGCGCATTTCATTGTGGCTTTTTATTTGCTGAGTCACGCTTAAGAAAGCCACACTCTTAAACGTGGCTCAAAATAAAAGCCACACTTTGGCCACAATGAACTGCGCCATGTAAACAGGCTAACTGTTACCTTTGTTGTTATGGTAAACTAACTACCTCCCTCTATTTAACGATCATTTTCTTAGAGTTTTGTCTGACTTCCTTGAACGATGTCATTGGAGCACATTCGCGCTTTATTTTGCGTCAACAATTGATTTGCTCGTGGTGAGGTCCGTGTGTTGCATCCAGAAAATTACTTAGAAATATATTCGTACTATTTTGTATGGCCACTTAGTCCATACCCTAGTCCAGGGGTGTCAAACTCGTTTCAGTTCAGGGGCTAATTCAGGCAAATTTAATCTCAAGCGGGCCGGACCAATGTAATCACTGTATAACACCCTGGTTATAAGTATTGACAACTTCCAACTGTTTTCATAACTTTAATGCAAAAAGTTCAAGCTTATCTGAA